>Ga0209208_10000906_pt1 | contig 40385 bp, 36 predicted proteins | sample S1TSphfallax_3_FD_187694 | JGI IMG/M metagenome (GOLD analysis project Ga0209208, IMG submission 187694) | Host-associated microbial communities from peat moss isolated from Minnesota, USA - S1T2_Fd - Sphagnum fallax MG (SPAdes) (version 2) | ecosystem: Host-associated > Plants > Peat moss >... | reverse complement strand
CTGACATCGCGCTGCTGACGCGCGTGAAGACCATCCACGTCACGTCGCGGCGCCTGTATGGCGCACCGCGCGTGCATGCCCAGCTCCGCGCAGACGGGGAAAAGCACGGCCGCAAGAGGATCGCCCGGCTGATGCGCGACGCAGGGCTGGTGGGCGCCTGTCATCGCGGCAGTGGCCCAACGACGACGCGACGTGGCCAGGATGCCCGGCCAGCACCCGACCTCGTCGATCGCAAATTCATCGCCGAAAGCCCTAACCAACTCTGGGTGGCCGACATTACCTTCGTGCCGACCGCAGCAGGCTTCCTCTATCTCGCCGTGGTGCTCGACGCCTGTAGCCGCAAGATCGTCGGCTGGTCGATGGCAAACCATCTACGCACCGAACTGGTACTGGACGCATTGGAAATGGCGGTGGGACAGAGGCGGCCGGACGATGTCATCCACCACTCCGATCAAGGCAGCCAATACACCTCCCTCGCCTTCGGCGGCCGGTGCCGTGAAGTCGGCGTTCGGCCGTCGATGGGGTCGGTCGGTGACGCCTACGACAATGCCATGTGCGAGAGCTTCTTCTCGACGCTCGAGTGCGAGTTGCTCTCGCGCAGGAAATTCGCGTCCCAGGCCGAAGCGAAGATCGCCTGTTTCAGCTACATTGAAGGCTTCTACAACACCGTCCGTTTGCACTCCGCCATCGGATACCAGTCGCCGATCTGCTACGAGCAACAGACCACCCGACAGTCAGCCGCGACCTCGTAGCCCCCAAGCCCGTCAACCGTCCACGAAGGCGGGGCAATCCCAGAGCACGGCTACGTGTGGCGGCGCGACATCGAAATTCGGGCGCGCACAATGAAGGCCGACGACCCAGGTTGGGCGTCTCCACTGGCGGGGCCGCGCTAGCCAGCTGGGTCCCGAGCCGCTTGTAGAGCAGCGTCTCGGCCTACAGGCACTCATCACTGACACGCACGGCGTAGAGGAGGCCCGAGGGGCTTTGCCCTTCTCTCCCCCCAATGGAGCTTCCACCCAGCTTCCTCCGCCTGCGCGCTGAAGCTGCGCCTCTGCCCCGGCTCCGTGCAGCCGGGTCCCTGCGAAGCCCCTTCTCCCCCCCACCGCTCGCGCAGCGAGACGGAAGGTCACATGACCGACACCATCAATACCAGCTGTGCTAGGATAGCGATTGTATATCGCCTCGATTGCGAATCGCTTGTATATCGTATCTGAGTGACATCGGAGCGCAGCGTGATCCTGGTTGTTGGCAATACCAAGGGCGGAGTTGGAAAGACTACACTGGCAATCAACCTCGCCATCGCGCGGTCGCTGCAGGGCCGCGACGTCCTGCTCGTCGATGGAGATGAACAAGGCACCGCAATCAGCTTCACCGAGCTGCGCACCGAACAATTGGGCGCGCCTGGCTATACGGCCGTCTCACTGCACGGCGCGGCCATTCGGACCCAGACGCGCCAGCTTGCCCCGAAATACAACGATGTAGTGATCGACGTCGGCGGCCGGGACACCGGTAGCCTGCGGGCGGCCTTGACCGTGGCGAACACGCTGTTGATCCCAGTCCAGCCCCGCAGCTTCGACTTATGGGCCATCGACAACATTGCCGCGCTAGTCAGGGAAGCCCGCGAGATCAACGAACGTCTTCGGGCTGTGCTTGTCCTGAATTCCGCGGATGCCCAAGGCAGCGATAACGAGGCTGCCGCTGAGACCCTTGGTGAAGCCGACGGTCTGGAATATCTGCCGCTACCGGTCGGGCGCCGCAAGGCTTTTCCCAACGCAGCAGCAGCCGGCCGATCGGTCATGGAGCAGACCCCCAAAGACCCCAAGGCGGTCCAGGAACTTGCGGCTCTTGCGGCAGCAGTGTTTGTATAGCGCTCAGATATCAAGGCGAATGCGAATGGCTATCGCGCGTAAACCTAATAGCAATCGTTCCGCATCACCGGACCGCGACCCGGAGCAGGCCGCCAGCGCGTTCATTCAGGGCGCCGGCAAGATGCCGCCGGAGGCGGCTCCGGCGCCGATCACGGAGGCACGAAAGACGCCGATCATGCTGCGCTTCGATGGGGCACTCTTGCGCCGCGTGGACAGTGCCGCGAAACGCCGGGGCATCAGCCGTAGTGCCTGGATCGCGTTCAAGGTCAGTGAGGCGCTTGATGCCGAAGGAGCGTAGGCGTGACAGCCAAGGCCAGACGGCGAGGGGAGAGAGAGCCGAACTTAGCCAGCTCGACTTATTCGTCGCCCTGCCCGGGGACCTTCCGACTCACGACCAGCAAGAGATGATGGAGCGACCCTTCTTCAGCCTCTCCAAGAACAAGCGCCTTGAGCCGATCGACTACCGCGTACGAAATGGCACGACAGAAATCCGCGTTAGGGTCACCGCCAACTCGGAAACCGGCATGGCGACCATCTGGGACGCGGACATCCTCATCTGGGCAGCAAGCCAGATGAGGGAGGCGATGAATCGAGGGCTGCCGACATCGCGCAAATTCCGCGTGAGCCTTTACGAGCTACTGAAGGCGATCGGCCGCCCTACTGGTGGCTCCGAATACAGTCGGATTGTCGAGGCGCTGCGTCGCCTGAAAGGCACTGTGATTGAGACGACCATTCGCCAGAAAGGCACGCGGCCGCAGGGTTTTGGCTGGATTGAGGAATGGGCGGCCCCGACGGACGAGTCAGGCAAGTCGTTGGGGATCGAGTTCACGATCGCCGAATGGCTGTATCAGGGAATACGCGACGACAAGCTCGTGCTTTCGATCGATCGGGAGTATTTCCAGCTCACGGGAGGCATCGAGCGCTGGCTTTATCGCGTCGTGCGCAAGCATGGTGGCCACCAGGGTGGCGGCTGGGGTTTCACCATCACTCAGCTTCATCACAAATCCGGCTCAACCCGGCGAGTCGCTGATTTTGCCAAGGACATTCGCAAGGCAGTCCAAAAACAGCGGCTGCCAGGCTATTGGCTCGAACTCTATCGCACCCAGGACCAGGAGGAAGCGTTGCGCTTCACCGCCCGCTGGGCGCTCGCGACGGATCACCCCGGCTTTTCACCGAAGCCGTTCCCGCGCCTGCGAATCACACCAGCGAGGGATCCGGCTCCATCACAAGTGACCTCGGACCGCTGATCTAGTCCAGGGCGTGATAGCCCGATAGTCGGGCTAAAGCATCCGCCCTACTCAGAGTATCGGCCATAACAGGCCGTAGGCGAGCAGTCATGCCCCCCCACTATCGGGCTATCACGCCCTGATGGCTGCGTCGCGGCTATCGAAAAACGGCCGCCGAGTCGTTCGGCCTGAACCTCATCTCACGGAAAGCTGGATCGCGGGGCGTCTGTGGATGATATCGGGCGATCACGCCCCACCGGCCACGGGCTATCACGCCCCAGACTCACGGGCTATCGCGCCCCGGAAGTCATCGATTAGCTTGCAAGATCAATATCTTGGCAAGTCCGTAATATCCTTAATCCTACTACGTAGATTCTCCTTAATGGCAAAGGGCTGTGGATAAGTTCAAGGTTGGTTTCCCCGGATGAACAGCGATAGTGGCTGCAAGTGAGGTGGTTAGGCAGACGTCTTGGGGAAACGTCGGCTGACAGGTGTGGGTGAAGAGGATGACCCTGGTGGGAAAGAGAGCCAGGGGCATTGGAGCAGAGTGCTGAAAAAGATAGCTCAACAGGAGAACTATTCCTCCCGATGCAGCAGGTCGGCGCCGGTGATGGGCCGCAGATTCAGCTCGGACGGGGTTTTCAGCAGCAGCTCGGAGGTGGTGGCCACGCTGCCCGGGTTGTCGCAGACCGTCCAGAGCCGCAACCGGTAGAGGCCGGGCTGTAGGTCCGCACCCAGCACAAGGGTCGCATTGGCCTCGTTGTTGCGGGGGTTGGTGACGAAGACGGTGTGCTCGCCGAGGCTGTGGTCCTCCAGCCAGGCGTGCAGCAGGCAGGTCGGCGGTGAGTTGCCGTTGTTCTGGAAATGCGCCGACAGGTCGGTCGCCAGTTCATACCGCCCGGCTTCCTTCGCCCGCAGCCAGCCCTGAAGTTCCGCCCCCACGGGGCCGACATAGCGCACGCCGCGCCCGCGGATGTCGGTGAACGGGATCGCCCCGCCGGTGTAGACGAACCCGCCGACGCTGTCGGGCGGGATCGTCGCCAGGGCGTTGTGGTCGTGCGACGCCGCATGCAGCACCGCGATCGCGCCGGGCTTGTAGGCTTCCGTGGTGGCCGCAGGAGCGCTGCCGGGGGCAGGGGAGGGGAGTGCCGCCCCGACGGCTGCTGGCGCCCCCTGGGGCGTCCCAGGTGGGAGCGCGTGCGGCTGATCCAGCCGGCGCAGGACCTCATCGAGTTTCTGTTCGATCCGATCGAGCTGGGTAGGTGGCACGGCGGGTTTGTCGGGCGCTCCGGTCTGGGCATGGGTGCTGACGGTGATGCCGAGCAGGCTGGCCGACAGGAGCAGGGCAGGGAGGTGGTTCACTTGTGCTGTCCGGAGGTGAAGGTGCCGAACCGGTCGCTGTCCGGGACCGGGGTGACGATGGCGGTGGCGGCGTCCAGCGGCTGACCCGGCGCGATCTTCGGCATCTCCGGCGGTGGTGCTGACGAGAGCGTGCGCATGCTGGTGGCGGGCACGGCGGGGATGGTCCGGGCGGGCGCGTCCAGCGCGGGATTGTGCGGACCGGCGACGCGGAACAGCACCAGGGCGAAGGTGGCGACGGCGCCGATCGCAGCACCCCGGAACAGCGGGTCCTGCCGCCAGGCCACCGGTGCCGCCTCGGTGAGGCGCAGGAGCAGGTGGTGCAGGGCGTCCTGGACAGCAGCGCGGACGCTCACTGGCGCACCTTCGCGTTCATACGGCCTCGACAGCGATGGCGGCGTCGATGTCCTCGGCCTCGATGGTGATCAACTGCGCCGGCGTACGGCCGGGGTGGCGCATCACGCGGCTGGCCTGGGCTTCCTTGCTGCGCTGCCAGAGGGTGCGCATCGCCCGGCCGTTGCCGAACGTCTCCGCCCGCGCCCGCAGCAGCGTGTCGCAGGCCTCCGCCAACGCGTCCTCCGCCGTTTTTCCGAGCTGGAAACCGGCGCCTGCAACCAGGTCGCGATAGATCGCCGCCAGCTCAGGGGCGGCGTAGTCGGCGAAGGTGATGGTGCGGGAGAAACGCGAGCGCAGGCCGGGATTGCTGTCCAGGAAGCGGCGCATCTCGCCGGTGTAGCCGGCAACGATGACGCACAGCCGGCCGCGATGGTCCTCCATCAGCTTGAGCAGCGTGTCCACCGCCTCACGCCCGAAGTCCGGCCCGCCGGGCGCACCGCTGGTCAGGCTGTAGGCCTCGTCGATGAACAGCACGCCGTCCAGTGCCAGGGTCACCGTCTCACGCACCCGGATGGCGGTGTGGCCGATATAGCCGGCCACCAGGGTGGCGCGGTCGGTCTCCACCAGGTGGCCGCGCTTGAGGTAGCCCAGCCCGTGCAGGATCTCCCCCATCAGCCGCGCCACAGTCGTCTTGCCGGTCCCCGGATTGCCCAGGAACACGCAGTGCAGCGCGGGCGGCTCGCCCTTGTGGCCGAGGCTGGCACGTTCGCGCTCGGCGGCCAGCACATCGGTCAGTTTGCGCACCTCCGCCTTGACCGAGCCGAGGCCGACCATGGCGTCAAGCTCGGCCAGGGCGCGGTCCAGCGTGCGGGTGCCGCGTGCCACCGGCGCAATCGCCGGAGCAGGCGACACCTCGGTCTGCTCGTTTGGCCGCGGCGGCGGTGGCGGCGAGGCGGGCCGATCCATGCGCGGCCGAGACAGGCCGGACCGGTGGGACGATAGCGCGGCGGCGGTGCGCCACAGCCGCCAGCCGGCGACGGCGGTGCAGAGCAGGAACAACGTGCCGGCGTAGAGGTTGAGCAGCGTCCAGCCGACATAGGCCGCCAGCAGCATCACTCCCAGCTGGACGAGGGGACCTGCCATCACTCAGCCGCCTCGATGTCGTCCCGATGAAACCTGTTCTTGCCGACCAGGCCGTCCCAGTCACGGCGGCGGAAGTAGATCGCCCGGCCGCAGCGCAGCGGCGGAGTGCCGGCGCTGATCACGAACGCTTCGTCCTTGCGGCAGTCCTGCAGCAGCTCCTCGGGCCGGATCAGCGGTCGCTTGATCTCCGACCGGTTCTCCGACCGCCCCGCGCTGGTCGACCCGCCCATCGCACCGCGGGACTGGTTGCTCTCGCTGTCGCCGGTGCTGGTGGAGAGCACGGTGTAGTCGCCGCACATGGCCGAGACCTCACGGGCGGTCTCCAGGTCCTGGATCGCGGCGAACATCCGCCAGGCCGAGCTGCCGTACCAGGCGCGCTTGCCTTCGATGCCCCATTGCTGGATCAGCTGCCCAAGCGACTGGTAGAGCAGCAGGAAGGTGACGCCGTATTTGCGCCCCGCGTCGCGGGCGATCTCGATGATGCTCATGTAGCCAAGCCGGGCCGCCTCATCGAGCAGGAACAGCACACGGCCCCGGAGCTGACCGTCCGCCTCGTACACCGAGTTGACCAGCGCACCGATGATGACCCGTGCCAGGCCGGGCGTGTTTTGCAGAACGTGCAGCGGGATTTGCACGAAGACGGTCAGCTTGCCCGCCGTCAGATCGCGGGTTTTGAAGGTCGCGCCGGACACCAGGTCGGCGAGGGCGCTATTGCTCAGCCAGCGGGTCTCGCGGGTGGCGTTCTGGCAGATCCCCGAGAAGGTCTCCTCCACCGCCTGCATCAAGGTGGCCGCCAGGTCCCGCGCCTTGCGGCTATGCGAGGTCCGGTGGATGGCTTCGAGCGACGCGCGCAGGGTCTTCTCGCCGACGGTCAGGCGGGCACGCAGCGTGCGCAGCGTCTTGTCCTGTGCCTGGAGCTCGGGGTCCCAGAGCATGTCGGCAAGCAGGCAGGCGAGCATTTCCCAAGCCTTGTCGCGGAAGAACTCCTTCCCGCCCGACGAGGCGCCGGCCTGGTGCTCGCCCATGATCCAGCCGACGACGGCGTCGACATTGTCCTCCGCCAGCGGGGCGGCGGGATCGATCCAGTCCAGCGCGTTGAACCCGCACGCCACGGCGCTGGTGGGATCCAGGGCCACGACCTGATGTCCCAGGGTCTGCGCGCGGTACTCGGTCATCATCGGGCCGATCTCGCGGGAGGGATCGAGGACGACAGTGGCTCCGGTCCAGGTTAGCAAGGTCGGGATGGCGACGGCGGTGGTCTTGAACCCGCCGGCGCCGGCGAAGACGAGGGCGTGGGTGGCATCGCCCAGGCAGGGATCGATCAGCAATGGCGCCCTACCGCCCGTGCCCCAGGTCCGCCGGTCACGGGGATCAAAGCGGCGCTTGGGACTGGTGTCCTGGTCGACCCGGTAGGCCTCGCCGACCACCAGGCCGCCATAGGCAGGGTGCGGCCCGGAGAACAGCTGCTGTGTCGCCTTGATGGACAGCCAGTCGGCATGGCCGTGATTGCCGGAACGGCCGCGCTGTACGATACCGGTCCGGCTGCCGACCGCCGGCTGGCGCGTCGCGATGCAATAGCCGAGGAAGGCGACGAATACGCCAGTGATGATGGCGATCACGTCCGCCCGGTCGATAGCGTTGAAGAGCGTGCCGAGGTCGTTCTCAGGCGTGCCGAGCTTGGGCCAGAGCCGCTGAAAGTCGGGCCAGCAGGTCAGGATCGCGGCGGCCGTCATGCACAGCACCCCGGTGCGTGCCATCGCCCAGCTGCCGATCTGCATGCGGTGGAGCATGACGCCGGCGGCCATGACGACAGCCGGGCCGATCAGCGCCGCGGTCGGTCCGGCCAAGAGGCCCAGTTGCTGTGGGCTGGGAAAGAGCCCGAAAAACGGCTGGGTCGAGAAGCCGGGCAGGCTGTGCTGCCAGGTGCTGTCGGCGAGGTCCCAGGCCCACCAGAACAGCCACAGCGGCCACAGCTGGACGGCGACGCGCCCACCGAAGCGCAGAAGGTCGTAGCCGGCGCGACCAATCATTCCGCCGCCTCGGCAACACCGGTTCGCTCTGCAGCGGACACAGCAGACACAGCAGTCGCCACGCGACGCGCGGTGCCGCCATGGGCAGCGGCGAGGGTGCTGGCGTCCTCGAAGCGCGCCAGGCCCTCCCAGTGCTGCATCACGCGGCTGTAGCGGAAGCCGGCCTTGCGCAAGGTCGCGACGGCATCCTTGGCGAGCGAGATGCCGAAGGTCAGCACCAGCGGCTCCTTGCCTTCATCGCGCGCGCTGGCCTCGCGCAAGAAGGCGCGGCCACCGAGCACGGCCCATTGCTCGACCTTCTTGGGATTGTCCGCGCCGTCACGCAGCGAGAGCAGCGCGCCATAGAGCGCGTTACTGTCCAGCTCCAGCAGTGTGGCCTTCTCCACGAGCGCACCGGCTTCGATGAGGCACCGGGTGCGCTGGCGTCGTTCATCGAGCTTGAGCTTGGCTTCCGCCTCGGCGAGGCGAGCCTTGGATTGCTCATGAGCACGCTGTCGTTCGGCAAGTGTACGCGCCATGGCATTCCCTCACGTCGTTGCAGACGCCACTAGGAGCATCGACGCGCGAACGCCGGTCAAGAGTGATAAATCCGCAGCGCGAGGCCACGAACTGCTTTGCGAACGAGGTTCGACACAGATTCCATTCGCCGTTCGCAAACTGTCGGAGACGCGCATCAAGCAGCAGCCGAATCGCCCAGCTTTTATGGGCAAACGGGCATCAGCATCGATCCATGGTAAGCCCAGCCTGCGTCTCGATCCGGTTGCCCGACGTCCGACAGAGCACGAAACAGTGCGTGCGTAAGTCCGTGTTCGAACGCGACGACATTGATGTAACGCGACGATAACAGACGTACCCAAAGCACGGCTGTACATCGACGGCACCACCGCGCGGCGGGTTCTGCAGCGAAGTGAGCGGTAGCGAGCGAAGAGATGGCAGACGCAATATGCATCGCTGACGCGACGCGGCTTGCGCAGGCAAGACAGCGAAGGTAACGGTGCGGGCATGGCGATCGCCTTTGCTCGTGCCCGCTACCTGTCCCGAGCGTGCGGCGGCAACGCCGTGCGCTCGGCGGCCTACAATGCCCGTGAGGCGATTGCAGCCGAGCGCACCGGCGAGGTTTTCCACTTCCGTCATCGCGACGCGCCCGAGCATCACGCGGTGCTGCTGCCCGACGGCGCGGACGCCCGGTTTGCCGCGTGCGCGGTGCTGTGGAACGCGGCCGAGGCGGCCGAGCGTCGGAAGGATGCGCAGGTCGCCCGCGAGATCGTGCTGGCGCTGCCGGCCGATCGCGAACTGACCACCGAGGACCGGATCGAGTTGGCCCGCTCCTTCGCCGCGCAGCACTTCGTCGCCAAAGGGCTGGCGGTGCAGCTGGACGTCCACGCCCCGCACAAGGATCGCGGCGAAGGGGAGGGCGCTTTCGCGGGCACTGGTGGTGATCACACCAACTGGCACGCCCACCTGCTCATCACGACCCGCCGGCTGGAAGGCGAGGCGTTCGCCGCCAAAAAGGCACGCGACCTGGACCCCGAGGTGCGCCGGGCGGGCGGGCGTGCCGTGGTCGCAGACGGTGAGGTCTGGGGCGAGCTGTGGCGGGCGCACCAGGACCGGTATTTCCAGGAGCACGGGATCGACCTGCGGGTCGATCCGACGGCGGCGCATCCGGGCGAGCACATCGGGCCGGTGCGCATGCGCAAGGTGGACAGCCCGGCCGTTCTGCGCGCCGAGGCGCTGCGCACCACGAACGAGGCGGCCGCGCGGGACCCCGAGCAGGTGCTGGCGGCGCTGACGCGCAACAACGCCACCTTCACCGAGCGCGACCTCGATCGGTATCTCGCCAAGCATCTCGGCGCCGGGCCGGGCGGGACGGACGGGACGGCGGAGAGCGCGGCAGCCCGGGAGATTGCTGCCGCCAAGGCCGCGGTGCTGGGGCACCGTGACGTGCTGGTCCTGCATGATCGGCAGACCGGCGAGGCGGTCGGCCGGTTCAGCACCCGGACGGTGCGCACGGAGGAGGTGGCGGCGCTGGCGGATGGTGCTGCGGTCGCCGGGGCGCGGCAGCACCGGGGCGTGACAGCCGGACACCAGGAAGCGGCGGTTGCCTCTCGCACGATGCGGGATGATCAGCGCGCGGCGTTCGAGCACGCGGTCTCGGCGGGTGGGCTGAAGCTGATCGAGGGGCGGGCCGGCACGGGGAAGAGCTACACGCTCGCCGCCGTCCGCGAGGCCCACCAGCTCGCCGGCTATCGGGTGGTTGGCCTGGGACCGACGAACGCGGTGATGCAGGACCTGACGGCGGACGGGTTCGCGGAGACGGCGACGGTTCATTCCGCACTCTTCCGGCTGAAGAACGGGCGGCTGGCCTTCGATCAGCGGACGGTGCTGGTGGTGGACGAGGCGGCGATGCTGGACAGCCGGGTGACCGGCGAGCTGCTCGCCGAAGCCAGGCGCGTGGGTGCGAAGGTGGTGCTCGCCGGCGATGACCGGCAGCTGGCCAGCATCGAGCGCGGCGGGCTGTTCACCGAGCTGGTCGCGCGCCATGGCGCGGCCGAACTGACCGAGGTGACGCGCCAGCGCGTGGACTGGCAGCGGCAGGCGTCGCGCGATCTGGCGGAGGGCCGGTTCGACAGCGCCATCGCCGCCTTTGACCGGCATGGCGGGATCACCTGGACGGCGGACCAGGCGGCTGCCCGGGCCGCCTTGGTGGCGCGGTGGAAGGCGGACACGGCGGCCGATCGGCAGTCCAGCCGGTTCGTGTTTGCCTACACCAACGCCGACGTGACGGAGCTGAACGCGGAGCTGCGCCAGGTGCGGCGCGAGCGGGGTGAGCTGGCCAGCCCGGACGTGCGGTTCGCCACCAAGCACGGCGAGGCGGACTTCGCCGTCGGCGATCGGGTGCAGTTCACCGAGACCGACAAGAAGCTGCACATCTACAACGGCAACGCCGGGGTCATCACCGGCATCGACGCACGCACCGGGCAGGTGACGGCCAGGCTCGACGCGGCTGCCGGGACGGCTGGCCGGGAGGTCAGCTGGAACGCGACTGAGTTCCAGGGCTTCCGGCACGGCTACGCGGGGACGATCTACAAGGGGCAGGGCAAGACGCTCGACCACACGTATCTGCTCCACACCCATCACTGGCGGGCGGCGGCGAGCTACGTGGCGCTGACCCGGCAGCGCGAAAGCGCGCAGGTGTTCGTCGCCACCGAGACGGCGCGCGATGTCCGGCAGCTTGCCCGGCAGATGGCGCGTGGCGAGGTCCGGGCTGCCTCGGTCGCATGGGCCACGGCGGACGAACTGCCGCCGGCGCTGCGCCAGCGGGCGGGGGCAGAGCTGGCCAAAGGTCCCTCGGCGAAGGTCGATGGAATGCTGGCGGAGGCGAGGCAGGCGGTGGCCAGCCCGGTCCGGCCGGAGGCGGCGGTGCCCGCGTCGGCGCAGGGTCCGACAGTCCAGCCCGACCCCGTCACACCGGGCGCGACCCAGGCGAAACCGGCGGACGCCTGGCTGATCCCGCCCAGCCTTCGTCCCGATGGCCGGGATAGCCTGGGGCGTGGCACCGGCGCCGGCGAGATCGCGGCAGCGGTGGCGGCCGACACGGCGGTGCAGCGCGAGCGCGAGGCCCGCTGGAGCTACCTGCAAGGCGCCTATCGCGATCCGCACGCAGCCCGCGCGGCGCTAGACGAGCTGGTCAAGCGGCAGGGATGGACCAGTGCCGCCGCCCGGGTCACGGCCGATCCGCTCCAGTTGGGAGAGCTGCGCGGCAAGGAGGGCCTGTTCGTCGGCGCCAAGGCGCGAGCGGAGCGGGAGGCGGCGCTGCGCGCGGCCGGGGCGATCGGGCCGAGCCTGACGCGCATTGGTGCGGCTGAGGCCCGAGCGGCGGGCGCCTATCGCGCCAGTGTCGAGGGGCAGCGCGCCGCCGACGCGACCGGGGTTCCGCGCCTGTCCGCCGCCGCCGAGGCGGCGATCGGCGTCATGGCGGTGACCGAGGATGGTGGCGAACGGGCCACCGCGTGGCGGGCGGCACAGGCGGACCAGGGCATCGCGGGCGAGCTGCGCGCGTTCGGGGCGGCGGTGGCGCAAAGGTTCGGGGATGAGGGTGTGCGGGCCATGCTGCGGGCCGGGACATGGCCGGACGCAGCCCCGGCGGCGTCGATCACGCCCGAGCAGCGGCCGGCGCTGGGCCGGGTGGCGGAGCTGATTGTCGCCGTGAGTGCTGGTGAGCGGGCCAATGCCAGTCTCGACCGGCTGGAGGCGGAAAGCGAGCGGCAGGGGCTGCGGCGCGGGATGCGGCTGTGATCCAGCAGACCGATCGGCGTGACGCTGCCCGGCGACAGCGGCACTGGGCTGACCCCAACGCCCGCCGCGTAACCGAAGTCGCTGAGGAGCGGGCGGGGTGCTACCCCCGCCCGCTCCGTCGTCCTGGCTAGTGTTGCGCGGCTGCAGCCGCCCCGTCAGTAGTCTCGTCCACGTCATCCATGGTCACCGCCACGCTGGCCGCGTCGGGCCGGACGCTGATCACGCGCCGTACCTCGGCCACGAAATCCTCGGGCACGTCGGCACTGATCCGCCACCACACCGGCGTGCTGTCCGCCCTACTTTGGCGGAAATGCACGCGTTGGATGTGGAAGTGATCCGTGAGCGAGTAGTGCTCGGGCCAGGCATCGAACCACTCGATGCGGTCGAAGCGGTCCTTGCGATAGAACCTCTTCCACATCGCCGTCGCCAGCTCCTCGATCATGTTGGTGGGCGAGGTCCCACCATCCTCGATGCCGCCGAACGCGAACAGGATGCGGTCACCGAGGCGGCGATGCACGACATGGCAGCGGCTCGGGGTTCCATGGAACCCCTCGTAGTGGATGATGGCGGAGCGATCCGCCGAAGGGTGGGCTGACTCCTTGGTGTCGGGCTTGGTCAGGCCGCTCATGGTCTGGCGCTGAGCTTTCAGCCACTGGCCCAGGGTATCGACCCAGGCGGGGATAGGTGATGAAGGGAACATGCGGATCTCCGTTTGCGGCTCGGAATTGAGCCGCGGGAGAACCTCCCCGACGCGCGTGCGAACGGCGGGGACAAAATTGCAGACGACCATTTTTCATCTGCAGAGGCGGGCCGGGCAAGTCAGCGGCCTTCCGTTCGGCGAGTGAGCACGCCGTTTCGGCCGCCTTTTCTAAAAAAGATGTTTGGCGAGCGTCTGCTGGTGGCGTGCCCCCCGCGAATTTTCGTGATCAGGGCGCAGGGCATGCCCGCTTAATCTGGCCGATATAATGCAAAACTCGACGAATCACGATTTGCCCCAGCTGCCCAGCCCTCACGCGATTATACTGCGGCCGTTTCGAGACAGCCTCTGAGGCTGTGAGGATGACCGATGTGCAACCCGAGCGCCGGCAGTGGCGGTGCGTATTTCAAGAATTTCGAGATATCGGCGACTTACCATCTCTCGACGTTATGCGGCTTCACGACGCGGACCGTGCACGAACAACAAAGCCAAGAACGCCGCGCCGGTGAGCGTTCCCGATAGCAGCAGCGCGTAGCCAGGCCCGCCGCGATCCAGCACCAGGCTGAACAGCAGCGGCGCACCGCCCTGCAAAATCCGGGCGGGCGCTGCCAGCAGACCCGTTCGCAGGCCATAGCCGGCCGCGCCGAACAGGGCGAGCGGCAGGGTTCCCCGTGCGATGGTCAGCATCCCGTTTCCGCCGCCGTGCAGCAGCGTGAACAGGATGGCGGCCGGTGCGCCGATGATCGCCAGGAGGGCGGCACCAATCGGGTGCAGCGCCGTCGCCAGCCGGGCCGAGACGAGCGGCGAGACACGCCGCAGAAAACTGAATTCGACCAGCCGAGCGGCCACCTGGGCGGGGCCAACCAGGGCGGCGGCTGAAACCGCGGCCGCCGGCGCCGCGCCGAGTGCTTCCAGCAGTCGCGGCAGATGCGCCGCCATCGCCGTTGCGACGAACCAGCTCGCGGCAAACACGCCGGCCAGCACGATCATCGTCCAGGGCACGTCGGCGGGCGTTTCGCCCGATACCGTTTCAACCGTCGGGGAAACTGCTTTCGGCACAAGAAACCGGTTCAGCGGCAGGCCGAGCAGAAGATGCATGGCTGCCCAGATCAGGCAGGCCCCACGCCAGCCGAACGCATCCATGAACAGGGCGCTTGCCGGCCAGCCAACCGTGCTGGCGAAGCCGGCGAACAGCGTTATGCCGGTGATCGCGTTGCGGGCGTCGCGGCCATACAGTCCGGCCGCTGTCGCAAAGGCCGCTTCGTAAAGGCCGCAACCCATGCCGACGCCGATCACCGCCCAGGCGAGTGACAGGCCGGCGATGCCGGACGCCATCGACAGAAGCACGAGCCCGGCGGCAAATACCAGGTTGGTGCAGGCGAGGACATCGCGGCCGCCGTGACGGTCGATCAACCGGCCGGCAAGGGGGCCGAGCAGGCCGGAGAGCAACAAGGAGGCCGAGAAGATGCCGAAGAACCAGGCGCGGGACAGGTGCAGGCTTTCGCAAATCGGATCAGCCAACACGGCCGGCAGGTAGTAAGTCGATCCCCAGGCGAGCATCTGTGTCATGCCGAGCGTCGAGACGACGACACTTCGCCGTGTCAGAAGTCCGACCGCGTCGGTCAAGTCGGGTCAGGCAATTCACGGATTTTCATGCTGCCCCGCTCATACCAGCCCTTGGAGCGGCGCACGATTTGGACAACCGACAGCATGACCGGCACTTCCACCAGGACGCCAACCACCGTTGAGAGCGCCGCACCCGACTGGAAGCCGAACAATGCAATGGCGGTCGCGACGGCCAGCTCGAAGAAGTTGCTGGCGCCGATCAGCGCCGACGGTCCGGCAACACACCACTCGACGCCAAGCTTGCGGTTCAGCCAGTAGGCCAGTCCCGCGTTGAAATAGACCTGGATGAGGATCGGCACCGCCAGCATCGCGATGACGGCCGGCTGGCGCATGATCTGTTCGCCTTGCAGGCCGAACAGCAGCACCAGCGTCAGCAGCAGCGCCGACAGCGACAGCGGCGCCAGGGTGCGAAGGGTTCGCCCGAGAGCAGCCTGCCCGCCTTTTGCCAGCAAGCCCCGCCGCCAGAGCTGCGCCACGATCACGGGCACGACGATGTAGAGGACGACCGATAAAATCAGCGTGTCCCATGGCACCGTGATCGCCGACAGACCGAGCAGCAGCGCCACGAGCGGGGCGAAGGCAAAGACCATGATCGTGTCATTGAGTGCGACCTGCGACAGCGTGAAATGCGGTTCGCCGTCCACCAGGTTCGACCAGACGAACACCATGGCCGTGCAGGGAGCCGCCGCCAGCAGAATCAGCCCGGCCATGTAGCCGGCGATCATGTTGGCCGGCAGGTAGGGCCGGAACAGCACACCGATGAACAGCCAGCCCAGCAGCGCCATCGAGAATGGCTTGACCAGCCAGTTGATCCCGACCGTCGTTGCAATGCCGCGCCAGTGGCTTTTGACCTGCCCAAGCGCCGCCAGGTCGATCTTCAGCAGCATGGGGATGACCATCAGCCAGACCAGAACGGCCACCGGCAGATTGATTTGCGCGACCGTGGCCGTGCCCAGCGCATGGAACACCCCCGGCACGGCTTGCCCGAGCGCGATGCCGACGACGATGCAGAGCGCGACCCATAGCGTGAGGTATCGTTCGAACGTCCCCATGGATGGCGCTTTGCCGGGAGCCAGGGCGACAGCTTCACTCATGGCGCGGGACTCGCCATGCGGTTGCTGCTTGTATCCATCACCGCCTCGCCGTCTTCCTTGGCGAAGGCGGCACGTTGCGGTTTAGGAAGAATGTCCAGCACGGTCTCGGGGGGACGGCACAGCTTCACGGCCAGCGGTGTGACGACAATCGGGCGGTTGATGAGGATCGGGTGCGCCATCATGGCGTCGATCAGAACGTCATCCGTCAGGCTGGCATCGTCCAGCCCCAGCTCATCGTAGGGCGTCCCTTTCCGGCGCAGCAGATCGCGCGCCGCAATTCCCATGCGGCCGATCAAGCTCGCCAGTTCGTCGCGGGAGGGAGGGGTTTTCAGATATTCGATGACGCGCGGTTCCTCGCCGCTGTTGCAGATCAGGGCCAGGACGTTGCGCGACGTGCCGCAGGCCGGGTTGTGGTAGATCGTAACCGTCATGCCGGCACCACGCAGCAGGGGGCGGCTGCGGCCAGTTCCGCCTTCGGCGCGCAGCAGGCGACTTCCGTAATCGCATCGCCGCCCGAGTAAATCTGCGCGTCTTCCATCGTATGGTAGGCTTCCCAGGCGATGCCGTTGGGGTCTTCCACCCAGGATTTTTCCGACTTCGCGTAGCAGCAGGTCGTTTCCCCGTCGCTGTGGGTCGATATGTTCGCAGCCGACATCTGATCGCGCAGCGCGTTCAGTTCGCCCGCATCGTCAACTTGCAGGCCCATATGATCGAGGCCGGTTTTTCCGGACCGGGTCGAAATCGCGAAATTCAGGTGCGGGTCTTCCAGCATCCATTTGGCGTAGTCCGGCTTGAGCTTGTCGGGTTCAGCGCCGAACAGAGCCTTGTAAAAACAGACGCTTTCATCGAGGTTTTTCACACCGACATGAATGTGCATGCGCTTCATTGGCGGGTTCCTTTCTTGGCGTTGATGAGTGTAGACCCGTCGCAGACACTGACGCCGCAGCCCGAGGGATCGCCCTGGCAGCAGTTTTCAGTTAGGTAGCCGAGCAAGGCATTCATCGTCGGATAGGCGGCGGCATAGATCAGCGACCGGCCGTTGCGCGTGCATGTCGCAAGGCCGGCGTTCTTCAGTTCCTTGAGGTGGAAGGCGAGCGTTGCCGAGGGCAGGCCAAGCCGCTCACCGATATGGCCGGCGGGCATCCCTTCGGCGCCGGCCTGGACGAGCAGCCGGAAGATATCGAGGCGGGATTCTTGAGCCAGGGCGGCAAGCGCTGCGAGGGCGGCTATTTTCTCCACGATTCTGGAGATATAGAAATTACGGGGTCGCGTCAATACCCGCTTCGGGATGAAGCGTTCCATACTTCAAGAATTTCGAGATCTCGGTGACTCACCGTATCTCGACGTTATGCGGCTTTACGAGACGCCCGTGCACGAACAACAAAGCGAGAAATGCTGTGCCGGTAAGCGTTCCCGACAATAGCAGCGCATAGCCAGGCCCGCTGCGATCCAGCACCAGGCTGAACAGCAGCGGCGCACTACCCTGCAAAATCCGGGCGGGCGCTGCCAGCAGACCCGTTCGCAGGCCGTAGCCGGCCGCCCCAAACAGGGCGAGCGGCAAGGTGCCCCGTGCGATGGTCAGCATTCCGTTTCCGCCGCCGTGCAGCAGCGTGAACAAAACGGCGGCTGGTGCATCGATGATCGCCAGGAGGGCGGCACCTATCGGATGCAGCGCGGTCGCTAGCCGTGCCAAGACGAGCGGCGACACGCGCCGCAGAAAGCTTAATTCGACTAGTCGAGCGCTCACCTTGGCGGGGCCAACGAGAGCGGCGGCTGTGACGGCGACTGCAGGCGCTGCGTCGAGCGCTTCCAGCAACCGGGGCAGATACGCCGCCATCGCCGTCGCGACGAACCAGCTCGCCGCGAACACACCGGCCAGCACGATCTGAAGTTGGCCGGGAGGTCGGTGATCGCGGTAGGGACGCGCATCGCTCCACCGGCATCCACTCTTCAAAACGTGCACAATGCCGCTTATAAACCTTCTGACGTCCAAACACTCAACCGCCGCACATCGGTTGGGCAAGAGCCGCTTGATCCGATCCCATCGTTCGTCTGATAACCAAAACAGGTTTCGTCTCATTCGCTGCCGCCCGAGTCGGCGGGCAACGAATCAACAAACTATTCGATTCCCCACTTGCTTTATCGGTTTTAGCCCTAGTATCTGACGCTCCCAGACTCCAGGGCTTGGAATAGGAGGACACCGAGACGAAAAAGCTTGTTGTGAAGTCAGAAAGCTTGAGTTTTCAGCTCCCGCGCAAGCAGTTCGACCTGAGCTTTGAAGTTGGTGAAGGGCTGCATTTCACAACGCTCCTTATCACCGTCGGCCCACTCATCGATGACACGGTTGGCTTGGTTCACCGCCATCTCCGCAAGGATAAAGTTTCCAGCGGCGGAGAAATCATATACCAGACCTAATAAAGCATACGCTAAATCAATGGCCTCCACGTTTATACGCCTGCCTGCAAGACAGGTTGTCAGTAGCTCTTCTGTCTGCATAGCTAGATTATCGGCTGCTTCGAGCTCCAAGATACCAGCTAAGGAACGTCTCACCCGGGCTGGTCTCAGCCGGAGGCGGTAATACTCGATATTTAGTTGTTGCAGCGAGATCGTTCCCGTATCGTCCGGGATGGACTTCAAGCGTTTGGCGAGCTGCTGCACGCTTATCCCTGGTACGACAAGATGGTCACCGACTATCGGCAACATTAACGTCGCACTTTCATCGTCGGTTCCAGAAGTGATCCCGACGACCTTTATAATGTTGCTGCACCGGTATGTCTGCCCCAATTTCTCCAGCTTCGCAGCAATCGAATGGGCATATTCCAAGTGTTTTTTGCCGATATCGACCACGCCCGAATAATAAGCGAGGATACACAGCATTAAATTAGCCATGAGCTGTTCAGCGGGATCACCAGCCGGAATAACAGAAGAACCAATCTTGATCTCTGCGTAACTGAGCGTCATTTGCTTGATTCAGAGCCTTCTGACCGAGGTTCAGCGTAAGTTAAAAGTTCTTTGGCACCGGTTGACGAGCCACGATCCTCTTGCTAAAGGACATTTTTCTTATCATGGTTAGCAATATCTAGCACAATTCGGATTTCGGACACTAGCCCGTGCAGACGAATTTGGCCAAAATCATGGTGCAAGCAAAAGCCACAACGTCGCGTAGCTTCGCGATGTTCTCGCCCCGCAGCGCAATACGCTTAAGTTGCGCGGTTGGCCTTTGAATAATGGCCTTTCGTCCGTCAGGGCGGCGCGCGGCTTGAGGTCCGGGCCGATGCCGAGCGAGGTTTCAAGTTCCAAGTCGGGTGCAGTCGCTCACCTCGCCCCCGGTGAGGTGAAGGCCGGTGGGCAGGCCGTCGAAATGGGGCTGCCCGACTTGACAATGTCCTGGTCAGGCCGGGCGCCACCGCTGTGCCATGGACTAGGTGTGAGGCCAAGGTCGCCGCCGACCTCATGCCGGTTGCAGAAGTCGCGGAATAATAGGTCGTTGTCGAGCACAGTCGCGAACATAATGCCGATGCCGCACAGTCGCGCAAGCCGGGTAGCACCGCCGTATTGGGCGGCTGCCATGGTCGTCTGCTCCGCCTCGACCTCAGCGATCATCTCCATCACTTGGCGTAGCCGCCGGCATTCCCGCAGCGGCTCGGCGTGCAGGCAAGACGGAAGCGGCTGACCGTCAACGGTGCGCAGCGTGCTCAGCTGCTCCTACCAGTCCGGTGAGCAGGCTCAAAGTCGCGCCCGCCCCGAGTCATCAGCAGTCCCTTGATGCGGCTGGAGTGCGCGCCTCGGGCGCCCCTGACTCTCGCCACCCACCAAGGCCTAGAGCAATATCGGCTCGACTGGAATCGCGGAGCGATTCCAAGCCGATGAAATTGCTCCCGAAACATAAGCTAGAGCATGTTCACCTCGGGTGAACATGCTCTAGGCCCGCAAATTATGCGTCTGGGAACGAGTCGTCCCAGTAGGTCCAGGGCAGCGCCCTGGCCTTGCTTGCTTCCTACTGGAACGGATAGTAACGGAACGACACGAACAGCGCGTCCTCGTTCGACTTCGGCTTGCCGCCCACGCCCTCGAACGCCTCGCGCAGGACGTGCGAGTACTGCACGCCGGTCTGCAGGGTGCCGTAATCGCCCTTGTAAGGCCGCCACCAGGCGCCCAGCACGCCCTCGTAGAGCGCCTGGGTGTTGCCGGTGCAGGTTGCCGTGCTCAACTCGGTGCCGCAGCCGGTGTTGACGAACAGCGGGCTGCCCAGGCCGTAGCCCTTGCCAGCGTAGGTGAACGCCGTCTTGCTCTCCTGCTCAGTGCCCGCGTAGCCGTAGATGTCCAGGCTCGGCACCGGATGGCCCACCAGGCCGACCATCGCTTCGACCTCGGGGATCGGCGAGACGGTGCCGTTCGGCTTGATCGTCGCGTCCGACAGCTGGCCGGAGCCGTAACGGCCGATGCCGTCGCCCACCAGCACGTTGCCCAGCACGTCCAGCCACTTGAACACGCGGATATCGGCGTTGGCGCCCACGCCGCCGCCCAGCGAGGTGTTGTTGCTGCCGTGGCCGACGCTGTCCACCCGGTCGCTCATTACCCGGACCAGCCCGAGTGCCTCGTAATGGCCGAAGCCCGGATCGGCGGCCACTTTCAACACGAAATCCGGCACGCCGTTGATCGAGAAGTTGTTGCCGGAATAGTCAGGCGAGGTGCCCGGGTTGTTCACCGTCACGTCGCCGCCCACCGGCAGCGCGAGGCCGTTGGCGGTGCCGGGATAGCCGCTCGCCGCCGACAGCCCGCCGGTGGTGAAGGTGGTCTGCGGGCTTTCCGCCGACACCGCGACCCACAGGCGATGATCCAGCAGATCGGCCGTGGCGCGGAACTGCGCCTGGCGCGCCCAGGTGTAGCCGACGACGTATTGCGGATCGATCGTCAGCGGCACGTTTTCCTTGCGCGGCAGGATGCCGGAGGTGCCCGGCGTGACCAGGCTCCAGGCCTGTCCGGCGAGGAAGTGCAGCCCGAGATCGTCCGCCCGGTCCGCGTAGTCCACCGAGGCAAAGGCCTGCCGGACGCGCAGCACGTAGCTGTTGGATTCGTTGTTGTTGCCGTTGGAGGAACCGCCGAAGAAATCCGATTCGTAGTAGGCCGAGATGCGGGTGTCCGGGGTCGGATCGCCGAAGGCCAGCAAGCCGATGCGGCTTTGTCGGCCGCTGAATACCGTTTGCGATTCATGCCCCACCGGGGTCTGGGCGAACGGGATGGCGGAAAACGAGCTGGGCAGGTCGCCGGCCTGGTTCTTGGTGCGGTAAGCGCCTTCACCCGCCACGAACCCGTTCAGTGTGACGGTCACGCCGGCGAGGTGGAAGGTGCCCTTAGTTTCCTCCGGTTGCCCGGCGGGGCCGCCCGGCGGGGCGGAGCCGGACGCGGTGCCGAGGATGTTCGCCACCGGCCCCGTCGGCGCGGTGGTGATCAGGTAGCCGGGCGGCGGGGCGGCCGGCGCGGCCGGCCGGGCCTGGGCGGCGGCCTGCGCGGCGGCGGCACTTTCCTTCGCCGCCTGGGCGTCCTGGCGGGCGGCGCGCACCGCGGCTTCCTTCGCCTGCATCTGCCGCTTCAACTCCTGCAACTCGCGCTGCAGGGCTTTGATTTCGCTTTCGATCCCGTTGATGCTGGTCGTCGTCTGGGCCCGCGCCGGGGTCAGGGGCAGCGCACCCATCGCCAGCGCGGTGGAAGCCAGGGCGCAGAAACGTAAGGTGGTCGACAGCATCTTTTCCTCACAGATCGTGACTTCGTGAGGCGCACCTAGCGGCTTTCGATGGCAGTCCGGTTGCGGTTTAGTGTCAGTGATGTGAAAGCCCGTCATCGATCGCGGCGACAGCGCCGCACTGTGACGGGAAATCCACGACCCGTACCGGTCCGGGATCAGCACCGGACCGGCGGGCGTGGCGGATGCTACTGGAACGGGTAGTAGCGGAAGCTGAGGAAGACCATGTCGTCGTTCGCCTGCGGCTTGCCGCCGATGCCGTAGAACGTCTCGCGCCAGACGTGTGAATACTGGACGCCCTGCTGCAGCGTGCCGTAGTTGCCCTTGTACGGCCGCCACCAATAGCCGGCGGTCGCCTCGTACAACGATGACGTGTTGCCCGTGCAGGTCGCGGTGCTCAGCTCCACGCCGCAGCCGGTGTTGGTGAACAGCGGGCTGCCATAGCCATAGCCCTTGCCGCCGGACGTGAACGCCGTCTTGCTCTCCTGCTCGGTACCCAGATAGCCGTAGGTGTCCACGTTCGACCACGGATGGCCGATCGCACCCACCAGCGCCTCGACCTCCGGGATCGGGACCACCACGCCGTTCGGCTTGATCGTGGCATCCGGCAGCTGGCCGGAGCCGTAGCGGCCGACACCCTGGCCAACCAGGAAGTCGCCCGCCAGATCCAGGCCGGAGAACACGTGGATCGCCGCGCTGCCGCCCACGCCGCCGCCCAGCGAGTTGTTATTGTAGCCCTTGCCGACCGCATCCACCCGGTCGGTCATCACGCGCAGCAGGCCATAGAGCTCGTAATGGCCGAAATCGGTGTCGGCCGCGCCCTTCAGCACGAAATCCGGCACCCCGTTGATCGAGAAGTTGTTGCCGGAATAATCCGGCGAGGTGCCTGGGTTGTTCACCGTAATGTCGCCGCCGCCGACCGGTCGCACCAGCCCGTTCGCCGTGGCGGGGTAGCCGGTCGCCGCCGTGAACCCGCCGGTTGTGAACACGGTCTGCGGGCTTTCCGCCGACAGACCCAGCCACAGCCGGTGATCCAGGAAGTCGGCCGAGACGCGCAGCTGCGCCTGCCGCGCCCAGGTGAAGCCGACCAGATATTGCGGATCGATGGTGCGCGGCGTGTTGTCCGATCGCGGCAGCAGGCCCGAGTAGTACGGCGTGACCAGGCTGAACGTCTGCCCGGCCAGCACATGCAGGCCCATGTCGTCGGCGCGGTCGGCGTAGTCCACCGAGGCGAAAGCCTGCCGGATGCGCGGCGAATAGCTGTTGGATTCGTTGTTGTTGCCGTTTGACGTGCCGCCGAAGAAGTCCATTTCGTAATAGGCCGACAGCCGCACGTTGGGCGTGGGATCGCCGAACGCGAGCAATGAGAAGCGGCTCTGCCGCGCGCTCAGCGTGGTCTGCGCCTCGTGGCCGAGCGGCGATTGCGGGAATGGGATGGCGGCGAAGCTGCTCGGCAGGTCACCGGCCTGGTTCTTGGTGCGGAAGGCGCTTTCCGCCGCGATGAAGCCGCCGAGCTGAATCGTCACGCCGCCGATCTTCACCGCGCCCTTGCTCAGGTCGGGGTTGCCTTCATGGGCGCCGAAGCCTGATGGGCCGCTAGAGGTGCCGGGGATGGTGTTCAGCTGGTTGGGCGCCACCGCCGTCAGCATCGGCGTGCCGGCCGGAGCCGACACCGCCGGCCCCGGCGGCGGTGCTGCTGCTGCGGCGGCCTTGGCCTGCGCGGCACTTTCCTTCGCCTGCTGTGCAGCCTCGCGGGCAGCGCGCACGGTCGCTTCCCTGGCCTGCATCTGCCGCTTCACCTCCTGCAGCTCCCGCTGCAGCGCCTTGATCTGGTTTTCGATCGTCGTGACGCTGCTGGTGCTTTGTGCGCGGGCGGGAAGGGCTGCCAGCAGGCCAAACGCCAGCGCCGTGGTGGCCAGCGTGTATGCCCGTCTCGAAAAGCCCGGCATGGGGACCTCGTCTATGCGGTGACGGTGGGTTGTCTCTCTAACTTTTCTTTCATGGACCACCGAGGCGCCGCAACACCGTGTCGCATCGATCAACAATAGCTCGGGCGATGGGCAAGCCGGTGTTGCCCGTTCGACACGACGATATATGACGATTAATGATTTATTCGCGCAGCAATCGGCGGCCTCAGGGTCCGGCGTGCAGCAGCCCCGGCGCCGGCAGGTCGCTGCGGTCCCAGCCGCCGCCCAGCGCGCGGATCAGCTGCACCGTCGCCTCCAGCTCGCGGGTGTGCAGCGCGATGGAGGTTTCTTCCGCCGCCAGCGCCGCGGTCTGCGCCACCACCACTTCCAGGAACGTCGTGGCACCATCGCGGAACAGCGCCAGCGCCTGGGTCTGGGTCAGCTGCGCCGCCGCCACCGCCGCGCGCTCGGCGGTCTGTTCCTCGCCCAGCCAGTGGAGCAGTGCCAGGTTGTCCTCCACGTCCTGGAACGCCCGCAGCACGGTGCCGCGGTAAAGCTCGGTGGAGCTGCGCAGCGCCGCCTGCGCCGAACTCAGCTGCGCCGTGCGCAGGCCGCCGTCCAGGATCGGCAAGGCAAGGCCGCTGCCGACGGTCCAGATGCTGTTCGGCAGCGTGAACATGTTGATGTTGGTGGACTGGAAGCCGCCCAGCAATTGCAACGAGATGTCCGGGTAGTACGCGGCATGCGCCACCCCCACCAGCTTTGCGGACGCCGCCACTCGCCGCTCAGCCGCCGCGATGTCCGGCCGCCGCTGGAGCAGGCGCGAGGGCATGCCAGGCGGGACCACCGGCATCGGCAGCGGCGCATCATCCGGGGTGAGCGCGAAAGTGGTCGCCGGCTGGCCCACCAGTGTGGCGATCGCGTGTTCCAGCAGCAGGCGGCGGGCGATGATGTCGGCGACCTGCGCCCGCGCGTCCTCCAGCTGGGTGCGCGCCCGCGACACATCGACCAACGAGGCGATCTGCCCCTGGAAGCGGTTGTTCACGAGCGCAAAAGCCTGTTCGTAGGCGGCGACGGTGTTGCGCAGCAGCCGCTCCTGGTCGCGCAGGCCGCGCCAGACCACGTAGTCGTCCGCCACCTCCGCCTGCAGGCTGAGCTTCGCCTCGGCGAAGTCCGCCGCCCCCGCCTGCGCCAGCGCCTTGCCCGCGCGCGCCTCGTTGCGCAGCTTGCCCCAGAAGTCGATTTCGTAGCTGGCGGCGAGGTCGACCGTGTTGGAGCCGAAATTGCTGGGTTGCGTGTTCGACCGCAGCGGCCGGGTCGCGGACTGCCGGTTCTCCGACAGGCCATTTTGCAGCGTCACGGTCGGATACAGCCCGGCCTCGGCCTGCTGCGCGTAGGCGCGTGCCTGGTCGTACACCGCGAGCTGCGCGGCGAGTGCGGCGTTGTTGTGGGCCGCCGCCGCCTCCAGCGCATCAAGCTGGGCGTCGTGATAGAGGTGCCACCATTCGCCGCGCGGCAGCTCGTCCAGCGGCTCGGCGGGCTTGAAGGCGACCTCCTCCTTATATCTCGCGGCGACCGGCACCGGGGCCAGCCGCTCGGGCGGCGCGAAGTCGCAGCCGGACATGCCGAGTGCAAGCAGCACCGCCGCGCCGGCCAGAAGCCGGCCACTTGGCATCAGCGTTGCGCCGTGGCGGGGGATGCGGGCGGGCGGGCGGCGCCGGCGACATGCACCGTCTCACCCTCGCTGAGTGTGTCGGGCGGGCTGTCGATCACCCGGTCCTCCGGGGTCAGGCCGCCCAGCACTTCCAGGTTAGTCCCCTCGTCCTGGCCGATCATCACCGCGCGCAGGTGCACATGGTCGTCGGCGTCCACGGTCGCGACCTGGGCGCCGTGCTCCTGGAAGATAAGCGCCCCGGCCGGGACCAGCAGCACGTCCGGGTTGCCGGGCAGCTGGAACGTCACCTGCGCGAAGGTCCCCGGCCACAGCTCGCCCTTCGGGTTGTCCGCTTGCAGCTCTACCAGCACGGTGCGGGATTGCGGGTCGATCGCGTTAGCGGTGGTGACCACCTCGGCCGAGAAGGTGCGGTCCGGATATTGCGGCAGCTTCAGCGACGCCTTCATGCCGTGCGTGATGAGCGCGGAATTGACCTGCGGCACCCGCGCATAGACGCGCATGCGGTGCAGATCGGCGACCACGAACAGCTCGCGTTCCGAGGCGGCGCTGCCCGCGTTGATCAGCTGGCCGATATCGGTCCGCCGGGCTGTGACGACACCATCGAAGGGCGCGACCAGCTGCTTGAAGTCCAGCATCGCCTGGATGCGATCGACATTGGCCTGCGCGGCCTTGGCAAGCGCGGCGCGGGCGGCGGCGTCGGCCACCTTCTCGTCGGTGGATTGGATCGAGACCGAATTGCTGGCCACCAGCGCCTGCCAGCGCCGCGCCGTGGTCTCCGCCAGCTTCTGGTTGGTCTGCGCGGTCAGCAGGTCGGCCTTCATCTGCCGCATCTGCTGGTCCAGCTCGGGCGCATCGATGGTGGCCAGCACGTCGCCGGCATGCACTCGATCGCCGATGTCCTTGTACCACATCTTCACGTAGCCGTTGACGCGGGCATAGATCGGCGCCTGGTAATAGGCCTCGATATCGCCCGGTAGCGTCAGGCTGCGCGCCGCGGTCTCGGTGATGGGCGTGTGCACCGCCACCGTCGGTGTCGCCTGCGCGCGCGTCCAGGCGGCCTGGCTGTTATAGGATGTCTGCCGGGCCAGGATGCCAGTGGCCGCGATCACCCCGGCCAGCACCAGCGCCACCAGGCCGACCAGCCAGGTCAACCAGCCACGCCGCCGCCGTGGTGTGTTGCGGTGAGGCGGCTCCGGATGGGGGGCGGCGTAGGTTCGCGGTGGCGTGGCGTCAGGCATCATGGGTCCCAGCAAGGGGGTCGGATTACGCAGGGGCGGCGGCGGGTCCCGGCGTATGCGCGATCTGTTCCGAATGGCGGTGAACCAGCGCGAAGACGGTGGGCACGAAGAACAGCGTGGCGATGGTGGCACAGATCAGGCCGCCGATCACGGCACGTCCCAGCGGCGCGTTCTGGTCTGCGCTCAGCGCCATCGGCGCCATGCCAATGATCATCGCCAACGCGGTCATCAGCACTGGGCGGAACCGGCTGGATCCGGCTTCCAGCGCCGCCCCCAGCCCGTTGCGGCCCTCGGCCAGCTGCTCGCGCGCGAAACTGACGACCAGGATACTGTTGGCGGTCGCCACCCCCATGCACATGATTGCCCCGGTCAACGCCGGCACCGACAGCGTGGTTTCAGTGATGAACAACATCCACACGATCCCCGCGAGCGCGGCGGGCAGGGCGGTGACGATCACGAACGGATCCACCCAGGACTGAAAGTTCACAACAATCAGCAGATAAATCAGGACCACAGCGAAGGCGAGTCCCTCGAACAATTGAGTATAGGCGGCGTTCATCGTGTCCGCCTGACCGCGTAGCACCACCGTGGAGCCCCGCGGGACATCCTTCGCGGTCTCGTTCAGGATCTGCTGGATGTCGGCGGCAACCGCGCCTAGGTCGCGGCCCTGCACGGCGGCGTAGATGTCCAGCACCGGTTGCACGTTGTAGTGCGACACCACGCCAGGGGTCTGGATCGGATGCACGCTGGCGATCCCGCCCAGCGGCTGGCTGCGGCCGGCGGCCACGATCGGCACGTTGTTCAGCGCGCCGATGGTGTCGATGCGGTATTGCGGCATCTGCACTACCAGCGGGTAGGACACGCCGTTTTTGGGATTGAGCCAGAACATAGGCGCGGTCTGTATACTGCCCGCCAGCGTGGTCTGCAGCGATGTCGTTACGTCCTGCTCGGTCAAGCCGGTCTCGCTGGCGAGCGTGCGGTCCACGTCCACGCTCAGCGTCGGGGTGTTGGTCACCTGCTGGATGCGGGCGTCCGCGATGCCGGTGACCAGGCGCACCCGCCGCAGCAGTTCATCGGCATAGGCGCGGTTGGCGCGGCCGTTGTTGCCGGCGATCTGCACATCGATCGGGGCCGGGGCGCCGAAGTTTAGGATCTGGGTCGTGATGTCGGCCGGCAGGAACGCGAAGGTGGCGCCGGGAAATTCGCGCGGCAGGCTGGCGCGCAAGGTTTTCACATAGTCGTCGGTCGGGGCGTGCCCTGGGTTGAGCGTGACCAGCACATCGGCGTCCTCCGGCCCGATGGTGCCGGAATTGCCGTAGGCGGTGTTGATGCCGCTGACATACTGCCCGATGTTGTCGACGATCGAGCTGACCTGATCCGGCGGGATGGTCTGGCGGATGGCCTGATCCACCCGGCTGACCAGGCGGGCCGATTCCTCGATCCGCGTGCCGGTCGGCGCGCGCACATGCAGCTTGATCTGGCCGCCGTCCACGTTGGGGAAAAAGTTCTGGCCCAGAAACGGCGCCAGCCCGAACGAGGCGCCGACCACCAGCAGGAAGATGCCGATGAACCGGAGCGGCCGGGCCAGCGCGCCGGCCAGCGCGCCGCGATAGGCCAGCCGCACCTGCTCGAACCGATGCTCGAATCCGCGCTGGAAGCGCGCCAGGGGATTGCGCGTCGGCGGGAGCGGCGGGCCGTGATCCTGGCCGGGGGCATGCTGGAAGTGTTGGTGGCGCAACAGGTAGCTTGCCAAGGTGGGTACCAGCGTGCGCGACAGGATGAAGGACCCGATCATCGCGAACACCACCGCCTCGGCCAGCGGCAGGAACAGGTAGCCGGCGACGCCGCCCAGGCTGAACATCGGTACGAACACGATGCAGATGCAGAGCAGCGAGACGAACGCCGGCACCACGATCTGGCGCGCGCCGTCCATGATCGCGGTCTCGATGTCCTTGCCGGATTCCAAGTGGAAATTGATGTTCTCGATCGTCACCGTGGCGTCGTCCACCAGGATGCCAACGGCGAGCGCCAGGCCGCCCAGGGTCATCACGTTGATCGTCTCGCCCAGCACCGACAGCAGTATGACTGAGGTCAGCACCGCCAGCGGGATGGAGACTGTGATGATCAGCGTCGATCGCCAGCTGCCCAGGAAGATCAGGATCATCAGCGCGGTCAGTGCGGCGGCGATCACGCCCTCGCGGATCACCCCGCTGACCGCGTCCTGCACGAACACTGACTGATCGCCCACCGCGGTCAGGGTGATGCCGGGCGGCAGCGAGGCCTCGATATGCGGCAGCAACGCGCGCACGTTGTGGATGATGTCCAAGGTCGAGGCCGAGCCGGCCTTGAGGATGGTCATCAGGACCGCGCGGCTGCCGTCCACATTGACGATGTTGATCTGTGGTGGGGCGCCGTCGTGCACATGCGCCACGTCGCGGATGTAGACGACGGTGCCGTTGATCGACTTGATCGGCAGGTCGTTCAGCTCGCTGATCGCCTGCGGCGCATCGTTCAGTTCGACGGTGTATTCGAGCCGCCCGACCTTCTCGGTGCCGGCCGGAAGGATCAGGTTCTGCCGCCCCAGCGCACTCACCACGTCGGCCGCCGACAGACCGTGCGACTGCAGCGCCTGCTGGTTCAGATCCACCTGGATCTGGCGGACCTTCCCACCGTAGGGCGATGGAATAGCCACCCCGCGCACGGTGGCCAGCTGTGGGCGGATGAAGTTCTGCGCCTGGTCGAACAGCTCCTCCTGCGACAGGGTCTTGCTGGACAGCGCCAGCTGCAGGATCGGCACCGACGAGGCGTTGAAGGTCAGTACCTGCGGCGGCGTGATGCCCGGCGGCAGCTGCTTGAGCACGGTCTGCGACGCCGCCCCCACCTGCGCCAGCGCGCCGTTAATGTTCACCCCGGGCTGGAAGAACACTTTTACGACGCCATAGCCGGGCAGCGACTGCGATTCGATGTGCTGGATGTCGTTGACCTGCGAGCTCAGCGTGCGCTCGAAATAGTAGACCACACGCCCCGACATGTCCTGCGGCGGCAGGCCGTTATAGCTCCACACGACGGCGATCACCGGGATGCCGATGTTGGGGAAGATATCGGTCGGCGTGCGGATCGCCGACAGCACGCCGAACAGCACGATCACCAGCGACAGCACGATGAACGTGTAGGGCCGTGCCAATGCGACCCGGACAAGCGCGAGCAACCCGACCCCTCCGGCCTATTGGGATGGCCGAACCTAGGTGGCGGACGCCGCCGCCTCCATTAGAAAAAGTTTTAATGGCCAGGGCCGGCGGCCGCCACGAACGGTGATGCCGCACACACCAGCGTGAACTCGCAGCCTGGCCCAGCATCGTGCAGATGGAACGCAAAATGGTGCAGCCGGGCAATCGCCGCCACCAGGCTCAGCCCCAGCCCGTTGCCCGGCACGTGGCGGCTGCGGTCGGCGCGGTGAAAGCGGGTCAGCACCGCCTCACGCTCGGCCGGCGGGATGCCTGGGCCATCGTCGCGCACGCGGATGCAGGGGCCGTCGCTGCCGTGCTCGGCGATCAGCTGCACAGAGCCGCCATCGGGGGTGAACTTGGTCGCGTTGTCGACCAGGTTGGCTACCGCCTCGGTCAGCAGGTCGGCATCGCCATAGGCCGGCACCGGCGCCGGCGCGAGGATAAGGAACTGCTGACGCTTCAGCTCGGCGACCGGGGCATACAGCTCGTGCACCTCGGCGCAGACGGCCGCTAGGTCCACCGGCCCGAACGCCGCGCGGCGCTGCCCGGCCTCGATCTCGGCGATCCGCAGAAGCGCGGTGATGATCGCCTGGGTCTGGTCAAGATCGAGAATCGCCCGGGCGATCACCGCGCGCAGGGCCACCCCGTCCGCGGTGCCGGCCAGCGCCCGCTCCAGCCGCGCCCGCAGCCGGGCGAGCGGCGTGCGCAGGTCGTGCGCGATGTTGTCGCCCACGGCGCGCAGCTCGGCCACCAGCCGCTCGATCTCATCCAGCATGCCGTTCACACTTTCGGTAAGCCGGTCGATGTCGTCGCCGCCGCCGCGCACCGGGATGCGGCCGCGCAGGTCGCCCTGCATGATCCGCCCGATCGCCGCGTTCACCCGCTTGATGTGGTCCTGCACCCGCAGGCTCAGCAGCGTCGCCGCCGCCACCGACAGCGCGGCCACCGGCAGCAGCCCCAGTTCCAGCGCCCGCAGCACGGTGCGGCGCAGCTGCACCAGCTCGTAGACAGTGCGGCCGATCACCAGCACATCACCGCCCGGCAGCCGCCGCGCCACCGCCCGCACGCTTTGCGCGCCGCCCGGATCGCCGCTGACGATCGCCTCGGCCGGGTGCGCAGCGCCGTCGATCGGCAGCCCTACGGGGAAGACCGTCAGGTTGCCCTCGACCGGCCGGCCGGCCGGATCGAACAGGGCGAGGACGTTGACGCGGTGCAGATCGACGGCGATGCGCCGGTGCAGCTCGCGCAGGATGCGCAGCGGATCTTCCTGCGCCACCTCCACTGCCTCGGCGGCAAGGAAAGCGTCGATCCGGGCGGTTTCATACACGGCGGTCTGCCAGTAGATGAATGCCAGCAGCAGCAGGGCTGTGACGCAGAAGGTGCCCGCCATGCGCAGGCCCAGCCGGAACGTCGCCGAGCGACCGAGTGCGGCGAGATGCTCAGTCGGTAACACGGAAAACGAAGCCTATCCCGCGTACGCTGTGGATCAGGGACGCCTCGCCCGCGGCATCCAGCTTGCGGCGTAGCTTTCCTACATGCACGTCCACCAGGTTGGTCGTGGGGACGAAGCGGTAGTGCCAGACATCCTCCAGTAGCATCTCGCGGGTGACCACCTGGTTGGGCCGGCGCATCAGGTATTCCAGCAGCTTGAATTCGCGCGGCAACAGCTCGATCCGTCGGCTCGCGCGGATCGCCACGCGGTCGATCAGGTCGAGTGCCAGCGGGCCGCCGCGCAGCACCGTCTCGCGCGTCTCCAGCGGCCGGCGCAGCAGCGCGTCCACGCGTGCCGCCAGCTCGGCCAGCGCCACCGGCTTGGTCAGGTAGTCGTCGCCGCCGGCGCGCAGGCCGCGCACCCGGTCGTCCAGCGCGCCGAGCGCACTGACAAACAGGGCGGGCGTGCGCACGCCGCTGCTACGCAGTCGCTCGATCAGCGCGAGGCCGTCCAGGCCCGGGAGCAGGCGGTCGACGATCAGCAGGTTCAGCATCGGATCGGCCGCCAGCGCCGCGCCGCTTGGCCCGTCCGGCGCGAGGGTGACTGCGTGGCCCTGCGCCTGCAGATGCGCCGCCATCTCGGCCGCGAGGTCGGCGTCGTCCTCGATCAGAAGGATAAGGGCCGGCATCCCGGCTCAGCGGCCGACAAAGTTGGCGCTGCCGAGTGCCCGCGCGCACGCACAAGCTACGGCAGTGTCAGCGGGTGCGACGTCGGCCTGGGCGACCTGGCATGCGACCATGCACCACAGGCTTGTGGGTGCCGCCCGCGCCGTCAAGGCGGGGCAGCACCGGCGCGGCGGCCCGCATCCCGTGCCATGGCTGTGTCACCGACCGCCCCGTCCGGTCGCGGCCTTGTCCCAGCCGGCGACCCATGCCGCCCGCTCGTCCGCGTCAGGCGGGTATGGACAGTCCTCCCGAGGCCAGCCCTGCAAATAGGAATCCCGGCCTTCGTCGGACACCGTCTTGGGCAGCCCCACCTCATCGGTCATGTTGGCGACTCCTCCATGGCACGATCACGCGCGCATTGCCGATCGCGAACCTGGGTATCGGTCAAACGTGCGTCGTAAATCGATCGCGGCTCGATGGTACGCGCAATGAGCGTCGCGGCGGTGACGGCCAGAAGCAGCGGCAGGATCCCGGCGCGGGCGAAACCCGTCAGCTCCATCACCAGCACAACGGCCGAGATCGGGCCTTGCGTCGTCGCGGCAAGCATGGCGGCGGCTCCCACCAAAGCACACAATCCCGTCGGCAGGCCGGGCCACAGCCAAGACCAGGGCACGGCCAGAAAGCCGCCGAGCATCGCGCCGACGGCCAGCGAGGGTGTGAAAAGACCGCCCGGCGCGCCGCTGCCAAGGCACGATATAGTGGCCAATGGACGCAACAGAAAAAGGGCACCGAGCAAGAACGGCGTGAGCTGCCCGGTAAATGCCAGTTGCGACACATCACGTCCGTTGCCAAGTAATTGCGGAAACGGAACTGACGCCGCACCCAGTAATCCAAGCACCACGACCGGCGCCCATACGCGCGGCCAACCCGTTGGCTTATGCGCATCCGCCCATGCAACCGCGCGCACGTAGACGACTGAGACGAGGCCCACAATCGGACCAGCGACGAGTGCCCAGGCGACGCAGGAAACGGAGCCTTTGTAGAGCGGGATGACGTAAGTTGGCTGGTCGGGCAGGAACAGCCACGACACGCCGGTCGCAACGACGGCCGTGAGCAGGGATGGCAATACAAAGCGAAGTGCGAGCGCGCCGCGCAAAACTTCAAGCGAAAAAAGCGCCCCTCCGAGAGGCACGCCATACGCTGCGGCCATTCCGGCGCCGGCGCCGCAGGCCACCAGCAGGCGCCGTTGTTCGTCGGACAAGCCCACGCGGTCCGACATCACGTTGGCAATCACCGCGCCGGCCTGCTTTGGTGCGCCCTCACGCCCGAGCGCGGTACCCATGCCCACGATGATCACGGACAAGGTCGCGCTCCCCAGCGTGCGCAATGCGGGCAGGCGTCCGGCCTGGAACCAGATGGCCGCCGTAATGTCGATGCCGTTGCCGCTTGATAGTTTGGTGAGAAGCAGTTGCCCCCCACCGGTCAAGAGGCCCGCGCCCAGCAGTGCCGCCGCATGGCGCCACGGCGGATCATGTGCTGCAGCCTGCAGCACATCCAGTCCTTTGCCGCCCCATACGAGATGCTGCACAGCCTGCAGCAACCCTGTCAGCGCCGCGGCCGCCAAGCCGGTCCCAGCACCCGTCAGGACGACCGCAAGCCAAAAGCCTGCGGCCCGGCGCCGCGCAAGAATTGGCTCTAGCTTCTGTGTGCCCGGCATGGCTGTGTCGGCTCCAGCGACGTCACCCTCCTCGGCGATTACCGTCGCGCCGTCAACCGATCGCGTGGCGCAAACCTACGATATCATTGTCCGTTAGAGATCCGCTACTTGCGCTGTGCCCGCTCATCCAATTCCAAGCCGCGCGAAAACCGGCCATTTATCGGATCAAGCGCCACTGCGAACAGGCAGGCGGATGCCAGTGTTGCGGAGATCAACACGGCGGACAAACGCGCCATCGCATTTATCGGGTGCGCCATATGGATCGGGACTAGCGGCCGCGTTGCTCAGTTACCAGCACGGAAAAGTCTGTAATTTCCTTCAAGTCAGGGAACTCTCCGTCCCGGTGGCTACCCCAATGGCCCAGGCAATTCCAGTAAATCATGTAGAGATACATGTGATACTTATCGTAGAACTCCGAGAGGCTCATGGTGGAGCGCTCATGCTTTACATGGCCGCTTAGCTTATTTCTAAAAGTCCTGAATTGATAGGCAAACTCTGGTGGAACCGACTCAGGATAAACGCTGATATGGTTCTCCCACTTCGGGGCGGTTCCATTCAGGATCGCCGAGCGCCGACCCTGCAAAATGCGGTTTGCCTGACTCATGATGTATAGCTCGGCGCGCTGAGATTCGATTTGAGCCGTGGTTCCAGTGTCTCTCGCAAGCGCCCCGACCATGAATTCATAGAGATGGTGGATGAACCGGACATACGCATTGTATGTCTTGTATGCGATGAACCGGCTGTCGTGTGCCGTTGGTGTCACGCCTGCCGTCTTGTCAGCCTGTGCCTTCATGATCATCACATGGGCACTACGCTCAAAGTCCTTGAAAGCATCCTCGCAGCGCAGGAATTCATGCTTGAGGGCGGTGCAGTGTCCGACGTCCACATCGTCGCCCAGCTTAAACCTCATTTCCGATACTCTCCTTTTGGTATCAAAATGGCGACGGACGCCCTCACGCGGGCAGCTCGATAACCCGCCGTCTCCCTACCCCGGCTTTATTCTTGATAACAGATTTTATCACGACAGCTTTAGATGTTGCCGCCAGTTCCAGATGGACCCAGCTTACGAGGTGCCTAGAAGAGGTCGCTAAGTTCTTCGCGACGCTCCCCAAGGGCTCGGTCAACGGTGCCTAGGTGTCGACGGTCATCGATACCTGCAACACGATAGGCGTTGGCGACACCATACTGGCTTTGCGTGGACGGCAGGTGCTCTATGTGAACGGCACCATTTGCCGCCAACACATTCAGCGCTCGCTTGATAGCCTTCCCTTCGACGCCCGCGTAGCTCTCGATCCCTTTATAGGTGAGGTGAGCGAGGTTAGTCTTTCGATCGCGCATTGCGACGAACAGCAGATAGAGCTTCAGCGCGTGAAGCTCGACCGGCTTGCGTAGGGTCATCTCCACGAACATCTCCACTCTACCATGCGCGTAGAGGCGGCGGGCGGGCAGCTTTGCCCATCTTGCCGTCGGATCGAAATCCGCTAGCTCAAGTGGACTGTGACTAGTCCGCGGCTTGATGAGCCCCATCGACGTCAAGACCTTCAAGCCGCCGGCGACCTTAGCCCTGCTTAGCGATGTTAGTTCGCTCAGCCGGTCGTATGTCAGCCTGACGGTTCCAAGCTCAGCATCGGCGTGATGAGCGATAACGATCAGAAGCATCAAGGCAGCGAGATTGTTGGCTCCGTGTTCAGTGGTCCACCGGAGTTCCCGAAGACCGCCTTCTTCTGCGGTGATCCACTTGGTCGGTAACTTAACCCAATCCATGAGGGCCATCAGCGCACCTTTCCGGTCTTGGTGAGGGTGAGCACTGCGTGGATGGCGAAGCCCGCCAGCCCCAGGGCTGCCAGAGCCACGAGGAGCACCAGGGTCGTCAGGGGCAGAGTGGAAAGAGCGCCAACGAAGGCGGTGACCGTAGGCATTTTTTGAAACCCTCCGAAATTCCAAGGAGGCTTTTTTGACGTCTTTCGGGGATATATCTAGGAAACAATTCCGCCCTATCCCCCCTGTCCTTGTCTATTCCTCTATTTATATCAGTCTATTAGGAGCATATCTCATCGCTTTTGGTCGAACCTAGTTTAGTTCATGGAGAAGCCACAGTGAACCAGTCGCCGCCGACGTGAACGACCAGAGGTTAGGCCGCAGCCGAAACTAGCCAGCAATGCGACTGGTGGGCCTTGCGGATCGAGGGATGCAGGCCGCTAGCGCGGTCAAGAGCCCGGTTGTCGCCGAGGAGTGCCGCCGACCGGACTCTTGATGCCTGTAAGCCTAGCGCGCGACCGTCCTGCCTTCTTGTCTATGTGTGATAATGTCCTTTATCAAATATAGCTTGCGATCATGCGCCGCGGTCTGATACCGTCATCCTCAGCATGAACCTCGTCCTGCCCATCCCCGATGAACTGGCCGAGCGCCTCGGCGCGACCGACGATTTGGCACGGCGCGCGCTTGAGGCGTTCGGGGTCGCGGAGTACCAGGCCGGACGTATGACCGAGTCCGAGCTCCGCCGTCTACTTGGCTTCGAGACCCGCTACGAGCTGGACGGCTTCCTCAAGGCGCGCGGCGTGTTCCTCGCCTATACGATGGAGGACTTCCGGCGCGAGCAGGAGACCCTCGACCGCCTCGGGGTCTGATGCCGTGCGCACGGTCGTCGCTGATAGCGGGCCGCTGCGCTATCTCGTGCTGATCGGTGCGATCGAGGTCCTGCCTAAGCTCATGGGTGATGTGCTGATCCCGCCCGAGGTGAGAGCGGAAATCGACCGGCCGCAGACGCCCGCGTCTGTTCGCGCCTGGATCGCAGCCCCACCGTCTTGGCTCGCGGTGCAGCCTGGGCCGGAGGTCACGGACCCGGCGCTGACGGAGCTTGATCCCGGCGAGCGAGCCGCGATCGCCCTCGCGCTTTCAACGCGCGCCGACGCGGTGCTGATGGACGACCGTGCTGGCGTGGCCGTGGCACTGGCCAAAGGCCTCGCCGTCCTGGGCACCATCGGCCTGCTCGACCGGGCAGCGCAGCGTGAGCTGGTCGACCTGGAGACGGCATTCACGCACCTGCGCGCCACCAACTTCCGCTATCCGGTCGCCCTGCTTGACGCGCTACTCGCCGAGGATCGTATCCGCAGGGAACGACGTAGCACATGAGCGACCTCGTCCTGCGCCGTCCGTCAACGCTGCCGGCGATCGTCGCCTCAGGGTCCGTGCTTCCTACCCTGGTCGCCGCGGCCGGTGACCAGGCGAGCACGCGCTTCCTGGAATTTTTTGCGTCCACCATCCGCAACCCGCACACCCGCCGGGCCTATGCCCGCGCGGTGGCGGATTTCCTGGCCTGGTGCGAGGAGCGCGCCGTTCCCTCGATCGCCGCGGTGCAGCCGCTGCACGTGGCCGCCTGGATCGAGAGCCAGACGCGGGAGCATTCCGCGCCCACGGTGAAGCAACAGCTCGCCGCCATCCGGCACCTGTTCGACTGGCTGGTGACCGGCCAAGTGGTGCCGGTGAACCCGGCCGCTTCCGTGCGCGGGCCTTCGCATGTCGTGCGCCAGGGCAAGACGCCGGTGCTGGAACCGGCCGAGGCGCGGGTGCTGCTCGACCGCATTGATGTCACGACACCGGCGGGCCTGCGCGACCGGGCGCTCATTGCTCTCATGGTCTACAGCTTCGCCCGCATCGGCGCGGCGCTGGCGATGAAGGTCGAAGACGTGTTCGTGCAGAACCGCCGGCTCTGGGTGCGCCTGCGCGAGAAGGGCGGCAAGGCACACGCGATGCCCTGCCATCACAACCTGGAAGAATACCTGACTGCCTATCTGGAACAGACTGGCATCATGGAGAACGGCAAGGGGCCGCTGTTCCGCACCATCGGCCGGGGCACAGCCCGGCTGACCCGCACTCCCCTGCCCCAGGCCAATGCCTATGCGATGATTGCCAAGCGCGCCGCTGCTGCCGGCATCGCCACCAAGGTTGGTAACCATAGTTTCCGGGCGACAGGAATCACCGCATACTTGAAAAACGGCGGTACATTAGAAAATGCGGCCGCCATGGCCAACCACGCCAGCACCCGTACGACACAGCTCTACGATCGGCGGCGCGACGACATTAGCCTGGATGAGGTGGAGCGGATCAGAGTTTGACTATCTTATTCCGACTCGCGCCAGTCCCGCTGGAAGCTGCGATAGTATTCCGAAGTGGTGTCGATTTCGCCCCGGTTTGCGCGCTGACACAGATCCAGAAACAGCTGGACAGCCCGATCGGCGAGTACCGTCGTGGAGAGCTGTTCACCAGGGCCACCTTTGTCGACCCAGCACAAATTTTCGTCGATCGAGAGGTCCGGTTCGAAAATGCGCTTCCCCTGCTCCGACGGCGGATGTCCAGCAAGGTAGAGCTTGTTTTCGCCAGGCAGGATTATTTCGTTATGAAATTCCTTGAGCTCCAGCTTTCCCATGATGTTGGTGTAAGGCTGTACCCACGCCACGTTTATACTTACCCGGCCGTTGGTTAGCCCGAACACGTCCATAGCCGAGTCTGGGTTCGTTGATGCACCATGACGTACTATCATGCCAAGCTCGGTTGAGATTTGAGCTATGATGCGCGCCATCTCATCGAAAAGTTCTGCGACCGCCGGCCTGACCGTGTCCCTTATCCATTGTTGGGATGCGAAGAGCTCCTCCTTCCTTTTAAGCCGGCTGGATTCGGCCTCAACGGCCCGAGCACGAGAGAGCGCGGTAACTGGCGCAATGACGCCACCACACTCCTGAACCCGCGCCTTGATCGCGCCGACGGCTTGCTCAAGGCCAAAATGAGCATAACTGAAACGGACATGGGTATTCGGCAGCCACGCCGGCAGCGGCGCATCATCATCAAGTGACATGAAGAAAAGCCGATGCCAACCGTGCTTGAGGCACCCGTCTTTAATCGCTGCTTCCTCTACTCTGGTCCAGGGCGTCTTCCCCCAGCGTTCACGATAGAGGACGACGCTAATCAACGAATCGTCGATAAATGGCTGCCGCATGGATTCCATGCCGTCAGTGCCCGCAAGGTCTTCTTGATTTCGCGGGTAGAAGAACACTTTCGACCCAGAACTCAGCTTGTCTTGCAAAGCTGACGCAATCCGTTCATCCGAAGACAGAAACGAAATCGCAATATCGAATCTCGGTTTTGGCAAAGCCATATCCGTTTCCTTGGCGATAGTCCGGCCTATGAAAGGCCCGCCGAATTTGCTGCGGCAGGCCCCATTTCCTTGATGGTCATCGGCGTTTTAGCCTGTACCGCGCGCGTATTATAGCATGGCCGCCCGACTCACGGGCAAGAGCACGCCCAGCGCCTTACGCAGCTCGGCCTGCGCCAGATCGCGGTCTGGATTCGGGTCAAGAACTTGGGCGTCTCCCTTCGGGACCGCGCTGGCGGGCTGCGCCCCGAGCCGGCTGTAGGGTGCCGTCTCGGCCCTGACGGGCGCTCATCGCTGACGCGCGTCATCGCCGCAGACGCGGCGTAGAGGGGGGCCGCGGGGCTTTGCCCCTTCTCTCCCCCAAACAGGCTTCCGCCCAGCTTCCTCCGCCTGCGCAAGCGCTCCGGCTCCGTGCAGCCGGGTCCCCGCGAAGCCTGTTTTCCCCCTCCAACCCCACCGCTCGCGCGGCCCCGGGAAGCAGCACGCTGCTTCCAAAACGAAAGGGGACCAGACCATGAGCGAGGCCAATTCCGACAGCCACACCCTCACCCGCCCGCGAAACCATCACGGCACCACCGACAGGGGGAATATCCGCCCTCGTCCTCCCACGTCAGAGCAACTGCGCCAGAAACTTTCCGAGGCACAGAAGGCGTATGTCGCCACCGATCCCCGCTGGGCGGTGCATCGCCAGAAGCTGGCGGATGCGCAGACCGCCCGGCGCATGACCCTGTCGCCCGAGGAACTCGAAATGGTGCTGCAGATGCGGTCCAAGGGCCGAACCTTCTCCTACATCCAGGAAGAAATCGGCGTCTGCCACGACGTGATCCGCCGCGAACTCGCCGAGCGCGGCTATTCCACCGCTCCTGTCAGGTCGCACAGACGAGCCAAGCGCGGCACCGGCTTCTGGCGCTCCTTCGACTGAGTTTCATCCACCAAAGCCCGGCCTTCCGCATGTGTGGAAGGCCGTCTGGAGGTTTCCGATGTTCCTCAATCACTACGAATGCCCGCGCTGCGATTGCGCCTGGTCCGACGCCTGGGTCTGCCAGCTTGTCGACGACTGCCCCGCCTGCGGTCAGCGGCAGATTACCCCGGAGAACAGCCTGGAGTTTGACGATGACTGCGACCGTGAACAGGAGGCCGCGTAAGCGGCCCCTTGCTTGAGCCCGTGCCATGCCCTTGCCCCGCACCATAGGCATCGACGGCGACCGCTGCGAGGCGCCGGGCCTGTGCACCGTGCTGGAGTGGAGCGGGTGAGCCACCCGCTCGTCATTCGTCACAAGCAATTCGGGCGGGCTGCTCTTGGGGCCGCGCCCCCGCCGCAGGGGCATCCCTCGCCGCAGGAGTGGGATTGCCCCGCCTTCGTGGACACCCTGAAGCTTTGTCCCCAAGGTGTCCCTTATGCCCAAGACCCGTTTGCCCTATGCGCCGGAGTTCCGGCGCCAGATGATCGAGTTGGTCCGCGCTGGACGTGATCCGGAGGACCTTGCTCGCGAGTTCGAGCCAACGTCGCAGTCGATCCGTAACTGGGTTGTCCAGGCCGATCGCAGCGAAGGGCGCCAGGAGGAGAAGGTCGAGCCGACGTCCAGTGCGGAACGCGATGAGCTGATCCGGCTCCGCCGCGAGGTGCGCCAGCTGAAGCTGGAGCGTGACATACTCTCAAAAGCCGCGGCCTGGTTTGCCCGCGAGACCGGAACGATACCGTCCGGATCTTCGGGTTCATGAGCACGAACCAGGCCTCTTTCCCCATTGCCGCCATGGCGCGCGTGCTCGGCGTCTCCAAAGCGGGTTACTACGCTTGGCGTGACCGCCCGCCGTCGGCCCATGCGGAGGCTGACATCGCGCTGCTGACGCGCGTGAAGACCATCCACGTCACGTCGCGGCGCCTGTATGGCGCACCGCGCGTGCATGCCCAGCTCCGCGCAGACGGGGAAAAGCACGGCCGCAAGAGGATCGCCCG
>Ga0209208_10000904_pt1 | contig 40409 bp, 30 predicted proteins | sample S1TSphfallax_3_FD_187694 | JGI IMG/M metagenome (GOLD analysis project Ga0209208, IMG submission 187694) | Host-associated microbial communities from peat moss isolated from Minnesota, USA - S1T2_Fd - Sphagnum fallax MG (SPAdes) (version 2) | ecosystem: Host-associated > Plants > Peat moss >... | reverse complement strand
CTATCGCACTCCACTTGCACACACCGGGGTCGGGTTAATTCCCGACTTTTAATGGTCGGGAGTCAAACTACCCCCGACCCTTCTTTTGACCATAACTTGTGCGACAGATGTCCAAATGGCTCATGCAAGGCCATTTTCGACATGTGCACTTTAAGACCTTTCCAACGGTATAGAGAACACTTCAAGGCGAGGTGTTTTGACCCCTGCAATTGAGCTCTGAAGTTTTGAGAGTCTCGGAGGACTCCAAGTTCCCACTTTTGAGAGTGCGAGTCTCATCCTCACACTTGCCTCAAAGTGGGGTTGCGACATCTGCATTCACCTTGGGCGAGGAGTTTTTTGTCACAATAACACTAGTTCCTAAAAAGTTGAGCTATGTAGTTCAATTTTGGTTGATTAGGGTATATATGAAACATAATATTTGTTGAGGTTTGAAGGTGATAATGATGAATGTTGGACAACAACAACAACTGCCATGGTGTTGTTGAATTTTATTATTTGGCCATAATGTGTACTAATAAGGAGAAGGAACTTTGGGAGGAAGAGCAACAACAATAGCTTGTAGGTCACAAGAAAATCATAATTCTTATTTTTGGCAATGGTGAAACAATTATGGCTGTGGTAGGCCTTCCCAACAACCTTTTTACAACCCTTAGAACTCTTACAGCTCTTCTTTTAGAGAGTTTTTTTTGTTGTGCTCTTGCAACAACTAGGCTTGCAATTGTTGGCAAGCTTTTCTAACAATAAATTTTTATTTTTTTTTCAAGAAAGTCTTCATCCTTTTTTTTTGGGTTTGGTTTTGTTTCGTCTTTTCTTTTTTTTTCCTTTTTTTTTTCTTTTTTGGATGGTTTTTTCTTTGCATCCCTCGTTGATTCAAGATACCACTTATCCTCATTGTCCTGGCCTTTACAGTTTAGGCAACCTTTTGAAGCATGTCAAGAGTGTTCACCCTTTTGCTAACCTCGTTTCCTAGGCTAGCTAGGTTGTTTTATCTTTGCAAGTGCCGCCCCTTCTTGTGCTTCTTTTGAGTTCTATTTCTTTTGCTTATTGGGGTTGGTTTCATGCTTATTTTAATTCCATTTTGGGGCTATTTGAGTCTTGTTTCATAAGATCTTTCGAGCCATCTAAGATAAGGTTAGGCAAGCTTTTTGTTTACCCCTTGACCGAATTGTTCAAGACCTGACATACGAGTTAACATGGTTGTTTTTCTTCATGTTGCCCCATTGGTGTTTGCATTATATTCAAGGAAGTTGTTTAGGTTAATGAGAGGTTTCTGCTTGCTTCAAGAGGTTTATGGTGAGTAATTAATCTTTTTCTTAGGAGGAGTTTTCATGTGCACCCCGTTCTCACCACTCATGGGAAGATTATTTGACCACTCGTTTTCGTCAATGTTTAATTTTAAGGAGAGCTAGTGAACAGTCACGCTACCAAAGTTCTTTAACCCATGACATTAGCTATTATTTCAGAAAACACTGTTGTTACCCTACGTTATTACACCCCTTCCTTCAAACCTTATCCTTCAACCTGTTTTTAAGTATTAACTAGGGCACATATTTGTCATGGATAGGATTCTATTTGCCCAAGCCTTAGCCACTGCTCCCCGTTTATCTTTGGGGTGTTTTAGGATGGTATATGAACATTTATCAAGATGATTCATACCAAAGGACTCATCCTCAAGGTTTTTTGAATTATTCTAAGCTTTTGTTGTTATTATTCATGGGGATATCCTTAGGTTGGTGGCCTTAGTGTTAGGTGCGAGCAAATTGTTTGTAATGTTAAAGGACATTAGTGGTTTTCGTCTTACTACAGTAGGTGATGTGTTTTTTTTACTTATTAGTCGTTCCATTGTTTTGTAGTTTCGGGGGTTGTTTCAAGAGCCCTTATCCCCCCATTAGTTTGGAGTATTGACCTCTATAGGTTGTGACACCATTTTTTTTGGTGTCTAAACCCTCCTCAACCTACACCTTGATTGGGTTGTGATGTAGGTCAATGTCAAAATGTTTTTAATAACATTTTGAAAACAGTTATTTTAGAAAGTTGTATGCTGCCGGGGGGCCTTTGGTGAACATTGTCCCTTTTACCATGTTTTGTGGTGTTCATTTTTTCTTTTACTACCAGCATGGGTGACATGTGGAGCGGGTCACCATTATTGAATCATTTCCAAGCATGAGGCAGGGTGGCCCCTTAGGAATTCCTTTATTTGTTTTGGCCCATTATTGAGCTTTCTTAAAGACCATCATGTGGGCCCCTAACTGCGTCTTTCCATCCATAGCAAATGATACCCACATCGTGGGGCCTATGTATGAGATTATTTGTGCTTTTGACCACCTTTTGACCCAATTAGCCCTAGTTGGGCTTAGGGTCAAAGTGTTAAAGTGCAAGTTTTGGAATCCATTAAGGATCTCTCTAGGCATAAAGATTTTTCCGGGTTGCATTTTGTCATACATGGTTTACACATTTTGGGTGTGTCAATGAATTTTTAGGACTTTGCTTTGCTTTTTTGGATGAGGCTTTATCTTAAGATGTAGCGCATATCAATGATCTTTTTTTTGTAAGAGACACCTAGGTTATTTTGGGCATTTTGTCCTCATGTGTAATTATTAACCTTTTTATTTCACATGGATAGGTTCTTTTTCTTCTTCCTTTTTATATCTTTTGGTGGGTTTCAATGGGAAAATTATGCAAATATGTGGGGACATTATGGGTCTAAGATTGTGGGAGTTTTTTTAAGACCCTTTAATGAGGTGTTAGGCTCGACTACTGATATCTTATAATGGTATAATTTTATTTTTTATGGAGAATTATGCCCCATATGCTTTTCTAAGGAATTAGGTTTTGGTGGTTCCATATTTGTGTTATAGGTTTCGTATTTTTGATAGACCCATTTTGGAGGAATGTGTTTCTCAAATTGAAAGAGGCCCACACTTGCTTTAGTCATGTTTACATGCAATGCGATATGACCTTCCTCGTGCAACTAGGGAGATGCACTTTTTTTTATAAAGTTTAGCAATTATTGGCACCCCAAGTCTATAGGCATCTTTGATGGACATCCATCATGACACATCTCTTAGGTCTATCTTGGAGGATGATTCCATTTCCTTAACATTTAGAGCCTTCACTCGTTTTTGTTGGAGTAAGGGGGCAAGGCTATGGTTGGTTGCTAGGTCATTTATCCATTTGTTTTGCATTGCACACTCTAATTTCACTTCAATGTTGCATTTTAGTCTTGATTTGATTTAGCCCTTGGCATCTACTCTTTTCATTTGTGAGTGTGGATATGGTTTGGATGCATTTGGCACACACTTAGCTTGTTGCCCGTTTGGAGGTTAGTGGATAGTCACACATTCAAAGATGTCATGTATGCCTTCGTTTGAGAGAGTGGGCACATTGTATGGAAAAAATAGTGGTATGCCCTTACGTTAAGAATTTTATTACAAGGCGATCTTTACATGTTTTGAAAAGACCAAGTCTTTGTTGTTGATGTGGTGGTTAGTGACTTGACGTACGAAATGATGACTTTGAATGTCATTAGTTGACCAATAGGTGCAGTTGTGGAACTTAATGCCATTGTTAAAATTTGCAATTATAAAATGCTTCATGAGGGGCATTATTTTATTCCGATGGCTGTGGAGGTGCATAGCGCACCTGAACGTGATATGGATTGTTTCATCAGGGAGTGTGCTTGTTTTTTTCATGATAGACAATTAAGAGGTCATTTATCCTTGTTTTTTTTAATTCAATTTTTTAGGCAACATGTTAATATTGTTATTTAGTGTGCTTTAGCTTCTACTATAGAAAAGAAAATTGCGCTGGCAGGTGATGTTTGTTCTAGACCTTCCATCATTATTAAATTTCATGATTTATAGGCAACATTCAAATGGCCATGGGTGAGATCGCTTCCTACCACAAGAGGGACTAGCTTTCCTTTTTTTTGGTTTCCTACAAGCTCCATGTCTTTTGGCCTTTCTTTGCCCTTCCCTTTATGTCTCCCTTTTGATGGTTTCGGCCATCGATCTTTTATTGGATTTTTGTGATTTAATTTAAAATAATAATTAATTTAATAAGGCCTCATTAAGTGAAGAACAACCTAGAAGTCTAGCCTTGGGATTGTATTTCTATTTCTATTGTATAGTTTTAATTCTATTGTGGGTATAGGGGCTTGTAGGTATAGGGTGAGAATGTGTTTCACATTTTGTTTCATTGTTGGCAAAACTGACACATTTGCAGAGATCATGTTAATTTAGGTCATATTTAAGACTTGATGTTTTCTTTGGAAAGTTGGTATTTGAAACCTGATGGATGTTTTTTTATCCGCTAATAGAAAATGACCAACTTCTGGGGATTTTTCACGCTGGGGTTTCCCCTTGGCTGTGAATTTCATTAGTAGGGAGGTATCTTCTCTAATTTGGGTATTCTTCTAGATCATGTTTAGTAAAGACTTTTGTCTTTTCCCAACTGAGAAAAGAAAGAAGATTTGACTTCACTGCCAAAACAACAAAAAGAAGAAGCCACCATGCTTAGCACACCCAAAGTATCATATTGTCACTGGGATGGTGCGCCATAAGTATGAATTGAATTTTAGACATTGGGGGGGCGGGGCGGGGATGAACCAGTCGCATTGGACTATGATGGATGAGAAAGATGTTGGGGATTTAATGCTCAACAATGGCAAAAACACATCATCAGTATCCAAACTCCCAAAGAATGGTAGACAAGATGTTGGAGTGACAAAAGATGATGACTTCTTTTGTTAGTTTTTAAAGGAAGTTCCATTGAATGTGGAACATGTTAATGATTTTTCAAATTTAAGTAGTAGTAGAAGAAGAAGAAGTCATGGATTGCCATATTCCAATCACCCTTTCCCAATGTGAATAGAGAATGAGGTTTGTCTGTATAATTGACCTATATAATTGTGACAATCATAAATAGATATCTTTGCAAGTTAATATCAAGATTTTGCAGTTGAAGCACACATAAGTTAGCATTGTAGAAAAGAAAACAGGAATAGCCCCAAAATGATGACTCCAATGAGTCCAAATAAACATGAAGTATTAGGTGTAATGATAAAATTATGTTCTCATTTGATTCCTTGACTATGATTATCATCAATAATCAAAGCTAAGGAACAAGATACCTTCAGTTTTTTTTTTGGCCCCCTAAGTTGGAAGTGTGTTGCAAACTTGTCTAGCACAATCACCTTGGACATCATTAGGTGACACCAAAAAGGATAGCATCACAAAATAAGATGGTTGAATGGATTAGGTCACAAAACAGACAAGGATAACCCATCATTCTATAAAATAGGGTTTTGTGACTTTTAGGACTTTACAGTTGGAAATTATCTAAATAGCTCTGGTCATATAAAACTGTAGAATGCCAAAGTCGAGAATAATGCGAAGCCATGCATTCCTTTGTAATAAGAAGAGCAACTCTTTAATTCTCTTACAATTTCACAAGAAGAAGGGTGTGGCATTAGAAAACGATTCCATATACATCTCAAGAAGGCATATGTATGGCATAAGAAAAGGGTTCCAAAACACACAACATTGGAGCCATGAGGAAGATATTGAGGGCCTTCTTCAGGAGCGACTCATTCACATGCTATCTCCAATAGGAGGCAATACTTATTGCATACGGAAAGGGGGTTCCCGTTCATGCCACCTTCAAGAGGAGACAAGAGGTATGTTATAGAAACAAGAGCTTCTCTTGTTGGGTAGCCCATTGCGACCATACCCCAATGCCATAGAATTTCTCTCTTCTTTCAAAAAAAAAGTAATATAGAAATCAAAACCCCAAACCCCAAAAATGCCATTGGTAAACCCCATCCCATTAGTATAAATTTCCCTTTCACAAAAAAGTATTAATAAAACAAAACCCTCAAATCCTAACATAGAGGTCCCATATGCTCTAATCCCATAACATTTACATGAAATTAAAAAAAAGTTTTAAAAAATCAAGGCAAAGTCCCCACTCCCCTGAATCTTAAAATGTACAAAAACTCATAGAGAAAAAAGGATCTCTAAATAGTTAGAAAATTCCCCTCAAGCGTGACACCCCACCCCCTCTAACATTTAGAGGATTTCAAAATAAGGGTTCTTAAATATACAAACTATTTCCCCCCACGCACCCACCCACCCCTCCTCCCCTCCCCCCAACTAAAAAAAAAAAAAGAAAAAAAAAAAACTTATTAGTTCATGACATCTAACATTCTCATAGAATTCAACTTAATGCATTTTTTCTGAACATTAGGAAGATCCCTAAATTTCATTTTAGAAAAAAATCCTTTTTAAGAAGACCCTCCCAAAACCCCTTACCCCCTCCCTCTCCACAAACCACCCAGATAAATATTTAATTTAATAAAAAGACTCCCCCTTCTACTGAACCCTAAAACCCCAACGACGTGGTCTTCCCTAACCCATGCACGCTAATTAATCGTGATTAGCATTACGGTGCCTTCTTAATCTCGTGATTAGAGATAATCACGTCCTGTGCACTCTGCCATTCCTCGAGCTTCTTCGTTTGTTTGTTTGTCGGTTTTGTTGCTGTTGATCCAGTGCACGGATTGCATGATTTCCATTAACGCAGTGACACTGTTGTTGTTGCTTTGCTGCTGTTGTGTTGTATTCCGTTGTGTTGCAGAATTGCTTTTGCAATTCTTCCAGTACTGAACCTTGTTTCTGCAAAGATTGCACAATCTCTTCTTTGCATTCGTGTGTGTATGCGTGTGTTGTGGGTTGTTGCGGACTCGTGCTGGTGGTCTGCGTCTGGAAAGCTGATTACTTGATTGATTGGTTTTGTTGTTATTGGTGTTTAAGGACTTTGGTTGCTTGAAAGTGTGGAAGTCGGAGGTCCCGGAAGTAGCTTGATTGTCAGCTAAGACGACGGTCGGAAAGGCAGACTCGCAGACAGACGGACAGTTCACTTGACGTGGTGGGTGTGGAAAGATTGTGTTCGTGTTCGAGAATTGATGATTTCCTGAGGTTTTGTCAGCTCTCAAAGCTCACGTGTGCAATTCGTGAGAGTTCGAGTTAGAGTTCGAGTGCTGCGGCATCGTGAGGCTAATTGCGAGGATTTTCGACTGGAGCTGAACTCTGTTGCATCAGTGATTCTGTCTTGTGCGAGAGTCTTGTTTTAGAGGAAAACAAACTTATAGTAGTCGAAGAAGAGGGCGGAACTTGTACAATTCAGGCGAAATGGTCTGGAAAGAATATGATCATCAGCTGTTACACCTGGAGCTTGAGACGCCGCGATGAGGCACCTGGGAAAGAGCTGGAGGAGAGAGCAACAGCGAATTAGACCTTAGAGAGTAACAACTGCTTGAGGAAAACTACCTGATCATTGACGCCAGGCAAGGAATCTAGCGATGGCAGCTGGGAATGCAGGTATGTTGCGAGCGCAACAGCTGCAGGAAAAGCGGAACGCCGCACACCACCACCACCACCACCACCACCACCACCTCAGCAGCTACTTCATGGACCGGCCTGCAGCAGCAGCAGTGGAGTGTCAGAAGGACATTCGTTTCTGGACTTCACTACGCGAGTTTCTTCTTCATGTCCTCTTCCGGTGCTACGGGAAGGCAGCGCCGGGGGGGCAATCAGTTCGCACCGCCGCCACCATGTCGAAGACTAGCAATTACAAAGTCGAGAAAGAAAGAGTCGCGGAGTCAATGCTAGGCTCCGCTGTTACCGGTACCCTCTATGGCCAAAGGTACAAAAGAACAAGCTGCTGCTGCTGCAGATCATCGTGCCTTCTTGTTGCATTTCTTTGTTTACAGAGAAGTGCTGAACATTGTTTCTTGGTCTACAGGAAAGGGAGAGTGACATTCTGTGTGCAAGAAGATTCCAGAAGTGCTCCTCTCTTATTACTGGAGTTTGCAATGCCCACACAATCCCTGGTCCGCGAGATGTCTACTGGTCTTCTGCGAATCGCTTTGGAATGTGAGAAATCCAACAAGAACGCCTGCAAGGACTTGAAAGCAGGCGGCCTCTTCGCGGAGCCTGTATGGACGATGTTCTGCAACGGCCGCAAGGTGGGTGGCTCAGGGACTGGTGTTGTGATCAGGATAGATTTGGGTGTTTTTTATTTCTTCTGGTTGTGTTCCAAGAGTAGAATATTGTGTAACATGTGCCATGACCTAGTGTCTCAAGTTGCAATTTCTGTGTGTACATGTCCCACAATAAACGTCACATATTGTACATTGTAATGAATAAAATTACACAGTTTACCTCACACAAGTGTCATGAGTCGTGGTTTTTTATTTGTGATAAAACCCACTGTCTCTTGTTGTGGTACTCAATGTCTGATTGCCTGCTGGAACTGAATTTCATGTCCCTTTCTCTGTTCATGTTTGTGTGCTGCAATGCAGGTGGGTTTTGCAATCAAGCGACAGCTTGTCGATGCAGATAGGGATGTGTTGGGTGTGATGCAATCGGTGACGATGGGTGCTGGTGTCATCCCAGCAGCTGTAGCCCAAGAGGCTGCCTGCAAACAAGCCGCCGTTCTCAAACGTGACTCCGACGATGATCAGGCCATCATGTACATGCGAGCGCGATACGAAAGAGTAGCGGGTTCTCCTGACAATCTCTCCTTCCACATGATCAATCCCAATGGATCCCCGGGTCAGGAGCTCAGCATCTTCTTCATTCGCGTGTGAAAGGAAGGATCAACACCCCCCTGCGAAATCTTTCTTCGCACACAAACACATGCATGCAGAGAAGACATGATTCTGAGATGCGTTTAGGGCTTGTTTAGGGTTTTAGGGCTTGTGTGTGTGTGTGTGGTGTGATGACAGCTCCGGTTCCTCTCAGGTTTCAGCATGAAAGTCTGGTTTGATTCAGTGGAGACCATACTGGGTCTCTACCAGACTAAAGTGGGCTTTACAATGGGTTTACAATGTGAGTGGAGGCCAAACTGGGTCTTTACCTGTAGATTAAAATGGGCTTTACAATATGACACTAAACACAGGTTGTTCCTCTCAAGTTTCAAGTATGAAGGGTTGATTGAGTGGAGATCAAAGTGGCCTTTACAAGGGTTGAATGAGTGCAGATCAAACTGGTCTTTTATCTGACCAAGTGGACTTTACAAGGTTTTATTGAAAGGAAATCAAACTGGTCTTTTACCACACAAAGAGCTCTAAATTCAAGGTTTGATTGAGTGGAGATGAAAGTGCTCTTTTGTCACACAAAGTGGTGTTTTACAATATTCACTGAGTCCACCTATTACAAAGGAGGGGGACAATCTGCTAACAATTATGTGAGAATGAAAGACTTAAGTGATGGAATGAGCCCATGCACTTCCATTGTGCACCACCAGACAACACTCCCTTTTCCAGCTCTTAATATCATCATCTGTGGAGGTTCACTTCCAGGGTTTGGATTTGGATACGTTTATTTAATGACGTCACCTTTCATGATGTTGTGATGGTTATAGAATAAAATGTTCTTCCAGATAGAATGTTGCAGCCATGAAATGTCATTCTTGGTACAGTGGAAACCTCACCCAATGCACATATGGTTTGCTAGACAGGTTCAAGGACAGTGACTCCTTGTACCCACTTTAAGAATCTGCCAAAACTGTGAAATGCATGAGGATTCAGAATGCTGCTTTTGATAAAGAGCAATACAACTTGAATGGACAAAAAACTGAAAGTCAAAAAAAGAAACACATTTTTTATGTTTACATGTGTCTCTGTAGATCTCACTTACAGGGGTTATAATAGTAGTTGAATCTAATTGGAAAAAACCCAAACCTAAACAAGTTTGAGTTCAAATTCCACACTCCACATTTTCAACGCACTTTATATGACCCATTTTTACTAATTGATTTGAAAGCTTGTAATTATACCTATATTTATCAGCTAAAACAACAGAACTCACCTCTAATCTTGCTTTCATTTTCTTTGTCAGAGACACAAATTTTCACTTCCACAATTTCATGATATTGATTGCACCCTCTTCAACATCAACAACGGAAGAAGCCACAAATTGTGTTCAGTTCCACATGCCTTCTGCTAATGCACAATATATCAAATTGTACAGAATTAGAAATATGCATTACATAGATATTGTACTCTGGATCATGTTCTAAATTTTGAGATGCATTGTTTAGAGCCTGTGGCACACTTACAGACTCTCCAAAATTAATATTTTTTGCTGATTGTGAGACACTAAGTTTTTTTCACAACATCCACTAGCTGCCATGATGCCTTCATCCATTCCAAAGCCCATCTGTCTCTCCAAACCTCCTATATCACCACTCCATTTGCAGGGGTAACAACTGCCGTCATCTCTTGATGGTTGTTACTAGGACTCTACTACAAACACCCCAAATATCCAAAATCACATTTCTACTTAAGATTTGGAAGATGGTTGAACCTAGGTACCACTTCCATTGTGTGCCAAGAATTTAATTCAAGATGAATGCACCACCCAAAAGTCAGGTGTATTATCATACCATGTTAATTAATTGTCCATGTGGAACTTTGTTTTGAGTTCATGATGTCCAGTTTGAGTTGCACTTCTTGGCCAGAGTGAACAAGTGCCCACCAGTGCACCATGAAGGATGGATGGTAAGTGATCAGGAAACAGTTTCTGTTGGATTCCAGTTCCCTAGCTAACCATGGTGGTTAGCTCAGTTGCTTTTATTACTACGTATCAACTAGGTAGGTAGTAAACAGCCATTACCTACTCTGTATAAATTATTACTTACCTATAATCAACAGTGTTTTGTGGGTACCCATTGTTGAGTCTAGTTCCAATTACCTAGAACCTAACTGGACCTGGGTTCCAAGATGTGGAACTGGGTAGGAACTGGAACTGAGGTTACAGGAACAGTTGGGACCAGAATCAGGCCTACTTTTTAAGTGCTTCAAAGAATTGGAGCTGGACCAATTTTTTCAAAAGATCTAGTTCCAATTTAGGGTTAGGGGTTAGAGCGAGGTGGCATGTTAATGTCAAGGGTTGAAGCTTGAAGCTTTTTTCTATAGTTGTGTTTTTCTGGTTGCTTGTTCTTGTGTCATCACCATTGTATTTGTGATTCTCTTGTCGCACTAGTACTTGTAGTGATATTATATTCATTTTTGTAGCCCACATTGGTGCCCAGTGGTTGTGGTGTTCTTATTGTTATAGCTTGTCTTTTTTCTTTTTTTTTTTTCCATTTTCTTATGATCTTGGTCATCATCATTGTGATCTTCTCATTGTTGCCTACCATTGCTTCTTAATCTTATCATCTTGTGGTCCTAGTGATTGTCATGGTCATGTCATTACTACAGCCAGTAATTGCCTGCTATCACCTTCCTAATCTTGATGATTTTGTGGTTTTTTATGTTGTCGTAACTAGCAATTGGCCACCATTGTTCTTATGATCATCATGATCTTATGGTGTTGGTTGTTGTCAAGGTTTTTTCATCGTTGTAGTTAGCAATTGCTCACCATCATCCTTTTGATCTTGATAATCTTGTGGTCTTGTTCATCATCATGGTTTTTCTTGATGTTACAACTAGTAGTAGCTACTTACCATCACCTTCATGATCTTGATGATTTGGAGGTTATTGTGGGGCAAGAAGGGACTTGAATTTTGGGGTTTCTGGAAAGGTGATTTGGAAGACAAAATAGGGGGTTGGTTTGGGGGTGGGGTGGCTTTGAAAGTTGAATTAAAGGGTGGCAATGCACATTTCAAAGTTGGCATACGAGTGCATGAGACATGAAACCACGAAATAAATTTGCATAAAAAAATGGTGTTGATCATCATATGACAAACCTACCACCTCCATGTATATGCTTTTACAACATTTTAACAATATGTTCTAGGTTAAATGTTAGTGAAGTGTTTATCAATCATTGATTTGATGTTGTAATGACATTGTAATACAATGATCATTCATCACAATGTGTTACAATGTCATCACAACATCATATCAATGATTGTATCAACACTTCGTTAACATTTAATCTTGAATATTTTGTTAAAATGTTGTAAAAACATAGATACATGGAGGTAGCAAGTTTGTGTGACATTAGGAATTATTAATGTAATTTTAAAAACTTAAAAGTAAATTAGATCTTAGGGAGGTCATTTTTTGTATATTTTTGGAAGCACATAAGATAAAAAAATATTTTAGTTTGCTATAAAATAATGGCATAATATGAATATGTTTTAGATTTATTTACAATTTTCATGTAAAATCAAACAATGTTTTATTCATCCCAAATTGGCATACACATGTCTATGCTGCTAATCAAGCGAAAACATGTTCTTCATATAGCTTGTGAGATGAGATTCAAAGACAAAACATATTGGTTAAATCTTTTATTTGCACCTTAGTTTTAAATTGAAATGTAACTAAACTTTTTTCAAAAGCCAACTTTAATTAGTAATATCCGTATTTGAATTGAAAAAAAATTACATATAAATCTTGCTTTTTAATTCACTTCAACAACAATGTTTTGATGACATTATCTTTTTTAAGTCATCATTATCTTTCTCATACTTTGTCCCAATGAAAGAAAATTAAAAAATATGATTTAAAAAAATTACATAATACATTTTAATTATGAAATTTAAAATAGTTCATAAAATATTATGTATCACCATATAATAACGTTACTTTCAAAACATTCAATGCTACATAATGTATTTAGAAAATACAATACGTTTAAATATGGTATATTAAATACATACACATTAATTTTTATATTATATTAATTTTATTCAAAAATATTTTTATTGATATAATATATAATGAATAAATACTATCATATTATATATAAGTGATCTTATATGATAAAAATATTGGATCAAAAAATATATTTGCATGGATGAATATTATGTTTTTAGTTTTTATCAAGTGAAGCCCACAATAAAATATTATTTAGCTAGAAATATATATATAAATGGAATATTTAAATTTAATAGTAATTTTTATACTGAAATATATTTTATTTTATTTAAATAAAAATATCTTAAATTTTTAGTATTTAAATATTACTTAAATTATATAAATAATATGCTAGTTGATAGTACAAGATATTAAAAATAAAATATTAATAATATTCCAATTCATTAATACTAGTGTGGCATGTGTCATTGGCCCAAGTGTTACCACACCCCCAACTGATTTTTCCTTCCAAAACCTGGTTTGTTGGAATTTATTTGAAATTTCAGAAGCAGAAATCATTTAAGAATTAATATCACCCATATTTTGAATCTAAATCTTACCAAATAAATTCCATTAATCCCTGCTCATCAAGATCTTTCCAACAACACCAAAGGCACATTCCAATTTATCCAAAATTTTCAGCAAGGATTTAATTTAATTTTCAGCGAAGAAATCATTCAATATTCAAGAACTTCTACAATGCAAGTCCAAATGCCATGAAACCAAGCTGATGCACCCCTCCCCCTCGAGAGCTTTGCAAAGAGACCAAGAACACAATCTGAAGCATCCTGGTTCAGTGGATCTCATCGGTACAAAACAAAACAAACAAACTACCTTGCTTCATCGATAGCATAAGGATTAATAAAATTTTAAATTTTACAATAAAATTAATTAGAATGACTAAGCAATGAAGAAGAGGAATGACAATTTAGTGAAATAGAGAATTATACACATTCATTTTCTATATATCTTGGAATGTGTTTTTTCTGTATGTGACCATTTTCAAGTACATGTATTTTCTATTCTAGTTCCCAGGAGGTCCAAAGTTCAAACCAGTGTTGGGCATTAGGTAGCCCAACACTGGTTGAGGAGGTGAAGATCTCTCCTAACTCAGTTGCTGGGTGTGATTGTTACAGGAGGATTAGTGAGATTTGATAGATGAATTTTGTAATGGTGTGATTTTTCAGCTGTATTCCAATATCATCAATCAATCCCATCACTGCCAGGCAACGAATCCGAATGAAAAATAAAACTTGGAACTGGTTGAATGAGTCTTGAAGGTGGAGACATTAGCCAAATTTTTTGGTGCCAAATTTCTCATCTACCCAACATTTATAAATTCTTTTTAGCAAGATCAGTTTTAGATGTCTTTTAGTTCATCACATTCTAAGGAGGAAAACATGGAAGTCACCATATGTAGACACTGGGTCCTTTGGGGTGGCCAAAACATAACAGGATTCTACAAAATGCGTACTGTCTTCTCTGACCTTTAGCAAAGAGATGGCTCTAAATTCCTCTTGTCGATGGTTGTTGCTATTTGTGGCTGCATCACAAAATTGGAAAAAGAAAAACCCTTGGCAGGAATTGATCAAGACAATATGCTTTGTTGGATCCAGAAAGAAAAACAAAACTCATGTAGAATTAATTGTTGACAATGATTTTGTGAAGAACAAATAATTTCTAGATCACATATTATAATTTCTACAATCATCTTATCTACACTTGTACAAACTAGAAATACATTCTTGCTAATGTTGCCAAAACTGATGTATCAACACTGTCACCAAAAAACTGCCAGAGATTGGTAGTAGTGGTAGTAGTAAGGTGGGAGAGAGAGAGAGAGAGAGAGAAAGAGAGTGGTGGTGCTCAAGAACAAGGCCTTGGGGCAGTGGCAGCAGGCGGAGAAGAAGAGGTAGGATCCGCCTGAGACGATGATGGGGAGCGAGGTTGAAGAGCTGCAGCCATACAGAGAGCTCCTACGGATGATGCAGCACCATTGGCAGTGGAAGCAGTGGCGGAGGCGGCAATGGCGAACGTTTCGCGCACTCGTGCAATCTCCGCTGTCGCCAGCGCTAACTGCGCCTGCAGGTGCGCTACCTGTGAGGGTATGTTATGTTTTTTGAGCTAGCTCACAGTCATCTCACAGCTCTATTGGTCAACCATTGACCAATCGCAGGAGCTCTCAGAGCTCAGAGTCAAACTATGACTCGCCATAAAGTGACATCTGTTCTTCTTTTTTTCACGATTACATGACATGTTCCCAGAGTTTCTAACATGATTAACTATATCATTTCAACACACTTGCAGCTCTCCAATGGAAAGGGACTGTCCATGCAGCAAGAAACAAGGTCCTATATCAGTGGCTTTCCAATAGGCTACTATGATCAAAGTGTGCTGTGTGTTAAACTATGATCACAGCAGCCTAATGGAAAGAGACCCATTACTCTTAGAATCTAGACTTTATACCCATGCCCTCTGCATTGGTGACTATAATCTGCTTTGAAAACCAAAAGCATCAAGCATCGAGGCTTAATTGTTTCTCTTGATAATGGATTTCAACTTTTCTGTTGCATGCCTCTCAGAGAGATAGCATTTGTGTTCAGCAGCACTTGGCTGTGCTTCATTGGCACCCTTTATCAATCTGGAGGACTAGTGGTAACGGATTCTTTACTCAAAATAGGATTTCCCGGTCCATGAGTGTGAGTGTTTCTTCTACATCAAGTTTTTTCCTTGTTTTCAACAATGGCTTTACTTATGCTTTTCTTTACTCAACAATCTCTCTACTCAAAACTGTTTTTCCAAGAGTGTTTTTCAACAATGTCTCTACTCAAGACTGTTCTTCCAAGAGTGTATTCCAACAATCTCTCTACTCAAGACTGTTTTCCCAATAGTGTTTCTCAACAATCTTACTCTAGACCGTTTTTCCAAGAGTGTTTTTCAAACATCTCTACTTGAGTGTTTTTCCAAGAGTGTTTTTCAACAATCTCTACTTGAGAATGAATGTTTTTCCAAGAGTGTTTTTCAACAATCTCTACCTGAGAATGAATGTTTTTCCAAGAGTGTTTTTTAATGATCTATACTTGAGAATGAATGTTTTCCAAGAGATTTTTTCAACAATCTGTACTCAAGAATGTTGTTCCAAGAGTGTTTTTCAGCAATCTCTACTCAGGTATGTTTTTTCCAAACGGTGTCTTTGCTATTATGTGGCATGCCTGCCACTTTAGGTGGAGATCAGTGAGCAAGGATTAGTGGGTGAGTAATGTTGGTAGCTGCTTGCTCTCTCCTTCTGAGCAAGCAAATGTCAGCAGCAGCATCTGCCATCCATCATCTAAACTTTGTCCCACACTCAGATTCTTTGCATTTAAAGAATCTGCCTGTAATGAGTTCAATGTTTTACAATCTGGGGTGAGTGAACCCACTAAAGTCATGGCTGCATGAACCTGCCCTGATGGGGAGAGTATATATGTTCTGTTCAAAGGGTTGTTCAAGCTTGACTTCAGACTTAGGAAGCTGTAGTTTACAATAGGGGTTTTGGGTGGTGTAGTGAGATAGGAAAAGAAAGTGAGCTTTGAAAGTGTTTCCAGAGCACAACAGTATTCCTTTCACACGAAAAGAAATTCCAAGTTTTCTTCCAATATGGATCAGTTTTGTGCCAAGAATTGATCGTCTTTCACACTCATTGAAACATTACTTGATACTATTGATGTCAATACTTTTTTCCCTCAAAACATTCTGGATAGCTCCCATCAAAAGGTTGAATGCCACAAAGCATGTGTAAATTTGTCTTCCATGAAACAAAGCAACAACTAATGTCTGGAAGATTTCAAGTCACAAGCAAATTCAACTTGTGGAATTTACTTTCCCACTCTGTTTTTTGTTGGTGGGTTTAGAATATTTTAAATCACAAGGAAATTGAACTTGTGAAATTTACTTTCCCATTCTGTTTTTTGTGGGTGGGTTTACTGGTGATGGGAAGTATCTGCACTGGGCCAACATACATTTCCCATATGTACAAACAATGACTACAGTTGACAGACACTAATGGTCGCCCTAAATTCCACTGCAATAGTTTAGTGAATTCAAAACCTTGTAGCAAGTTACATTTCAGTGTCTTCAACACAATCACCTGCAATTTGCTTCAATTATGTTGCAGTTCTATGAATCAGCTCATGTTGGAACAGTATCATCAGCTTCAGTCTGCTCTGATTGTATGCGTTCTGTATCCTAATTCTAGATGTGGTCATGAATCAAGTACCATCAGTGGCAAAATGGGGTTTAAGGCTACAAATAGAACTCAGCAATTCTTATTGCTGCAACATATGCTTGCACATATGGTTCTCGTAAATTAGCACTACAACTTTACCAGAGTGGATTGATGGAAAAGGAGACCTGAGTGATTCCCTGCAATTTAAGTGGAGCATAATGATGATGATTAAGGGAAAGAGTTTGAGATCTTTTCAGAGAGGTTTCATGAGCTAAAAAGGGAGAAGAGAGCAAAAAAGAAGTGAAAACCTGCTGCTGAAGTACAGAGATGGCGCCAACACAGCCGTAAACAGGATCTTGAACACGTGCATCAGCTTCATAAGCCAGTGAATTCACACAGTCTTCCCGATGTGGAGGTGGCAACTCATGGAGCATTTTGGTGACATTGGCGACACCAAACACCTACCCACCCCCCCTTAACTCTCCAACCTTTCACTCTTCCCTATTCACCTTGGAGTTTCTCCAAATTTGATTATAGACATCCCATGTACTTCAGCATATGCAAACATGTTGATCAAGCTACTAAAGTGGTGCCTCTGAACTCCTAACCAAGACTATTTCTTTGTTAAACATGAAAGCTCACTGAATAGATAAATTCTGTACATTGCTCACCTTAAAGTGGAGGTGACATCTTGAGAGGGCTTTTGGCATGTAGGCAAATGGAACCCAAGTGTAAAAATGTGAGCACTTAGTGCATGAGTCTCAAGGAGGAGGTGAATTTCAATCAATTCTATGTGCAAACTGCACTTCTTCATATTATGGTTCATTGCAATCATCTGCAGAAAATCAAAGACCACCACCTTGCTGCAGGGGGTTCATACTGGTCATTGTTGTGGTTTATGCTTGGTTGGCAATTCATGCCAGCAAGTACAAATCATATTTGCTGTTGGGTTGACTCATTCAAGAGGTCTATTGCTAAAGAGGAGTTAATCTCAGGTAGGACTAAGCTTTTCAATAAAGGTTACATTGTGTGCAAAACAAAACTCGAGTGTGCATAAGCTTGGAGCGCACCTTGTGGACATGAGCAAATTTCTGGGGCTGGTCAGGGGGGAAGTAGGGAGCAAACAAGCACTGTGTAGTGCACTTTCGGCGCAAAACTCGGCAGGCAGCACAAGCAGATGTGCCAGGCACTGATGCCATTGCCATGCGCAGTCGGTGGTAAGGATGCATCTACTACTCCTTTTCTGTTTTTTCTTTCCAGCCTCCTTTTTGTCTCTTTTATGAAGTGCCTTTCCAATACCCTGATCAATAGAGTGGCCAGCTAGCTGCAATTGCTGCAAATCTCCACTTCCCACCATCTCTTACCATTGTATTTGGACTAGTACTCTTCTTCACCATTCCTTTTGTCAAGGACAACAAGGGAGTTTTGAAGTTTGTCCACTTCCCTCCATGTGATAGATAGGCTCCATCTTTATTGCACCTTCTTGTCACATTCTCATCACCACCTCCCTGCAGGAGGCTGCTTGATTCCAGTTGATGATGGGCTTTGGGCCTCCTGATAGGTGGTGGTGATAGCAGCACATCAAAGTTATTATACTTGGCTGTTCTTGTTGAATGCCTGCTGGGTGCAACGTGATTCCTCCTCATCCCTCTGTCATACCCTGCCAAAATAGTAGCAATGGGTAGTGTGACTTTCCTCCTGTTCATGTGACTGTGGCAGAGCCGGCTTGTAACTTCCTCGCTCATTGTAGCCAATATAACTTCCAGCTGCTTTGTAGGGCGAAGGTAGGCTGGCAGTTGGTTGGTTCAACGGCTCCCCTCTCTCTCTAGCTAGATCCCAACAGGTGGTCTTCTCCCAACTCCTTCTCCCATTTCCCTCTCTATTTCTCTACTGCCCAACCCCGCCCCCCGCCCTACACTTTCTTCAACACTTTATCAATAAGGCTGCTTCTTCTCCTCATCATCGACCCACTCAGATTTCACAATTTGGATCATTCTTTAGAACCCCGAAAAAGTCAGCAACAATGTCTTCCATTTTTTTGAGTTCCCAGCTTGATCCAAAAGCTTCCAGGTAGAAAGGCAACTTCGTGGGCCGCTGCTGCTGCTGCAAGGGCAGATAGTGAAATGTACAGCAGTGTTTTGTCAGATTTTCAGCTAGAATCCACAAGTTGGATTATGGATGGCTACAGACAGCAGAGCTAAGAGCTTCAAGCAGCTATGAAAAGGCATGATTTGGCGATTCATGAAACTTGCCCCAGTGATTGCAGAGAGAGAGACACACACACAGATAGATGCGAAGAGCTAGCTAGGGCATGCCAAAAACGATAGAAAACATTGAAGCTCAACTCAGCTCTTCAGCTTGTAGAGCCTCCAGTTTCTAAACATGTATCTCATCAACACACAGAGGAAAATCAGGATTTTATTTCATAATAGCAAAGCTGGATGCATGCATGCATGCTACAAGGGTGTTTATGGATTGATAGTCTGATGTTGAACCTTCTGATGGGGAAAAAAAGAAAAATGCGAAGAAAAGGGAAATCAATTTTGAACCCTAAAACAAAAGAGCACACACAACAACAGCAACACAAAACCCTAAAATTGATTCCTCTCGCCCCCACCCACATACAGCGGAAGGAGATCTAATGCGGGCAAGATCTAAGTACACAACCCTTTTTACAAAGGAACGACCACACACAATGTGAAGAAGACACAGAGAAGAGAAGCAAATTCAGGGCTACAGTAGATCCAAACCCTAATTTTCTCATCCACCGCTGGAGGTACCTGAGTACCTACCTGAATACGTAGACTCCGGATAAATTCAAAGAACAAACATGATCTCATGATCACACCCAACAAAAATATGCAAACAAACAGCAACGGCAACAACAGAATCGATCGGGCAACCAACGAAGAAATCCGATCGTCTTAAACACAAACAAACAAAACCGCATCCGAAGGAAGGCATATCCTGCATTCCTGCGCGTACGCCGCTTCGACCAATCGGGAGTAGACATCTGTCGCTTGTTAATTGGATAAATTTCTGCATTTCATGATAAAACTTCAAACTTGGCTTTTGTTGAGAGGAGAAAATAGGTATTGCCGTTTGGGATGAACGTCAGTCTGTCTCATCCATGAAGGTGCTGTAATTTGCATTGTAATCTGAACCTTATCTTGATGAATAAAGTGGATGAGATTTTTATACCCACCAACCACTCGTCGTGTATACGTTTGGTCAAGGAAGGCGATGGAAAAAATTAGGGATCAGAAGAGAAGAAGGGAAGGGCTAATTATGAATGATAATTTGGTCGTTGTGGATGATTTTTGGTGAACTAAATCGACAAACGGAAACCGAATGCCCTGCACTGTGGACGATAAATTGTTAGTCGTTGATGAGAAAAGGATGAAAACCTGGACTCTTGCTCAAGACTATGGCGCGGTGCAAGCGAAGCGAGAAAGAGAGAGAGCTAGCGAGGAATTTGAGTGACGAGAGCGCGACTGTTGTGTTGACGCGGCGATGGCGCTCGTTGCTGCCGCTGTTGCATCTCCTTCTATGGCTTCTCTTCGATATTGCTGCCCTGGTGAGCTTTCTTTTATGTTGATGATTGTCCTTTGCCCTATATATTCGCTGAAGATCGTTGCTGTGATGTCCCTATTGTGGACTGCTCAATTCTCTTGGGGGTCAGGTTTCTGGAGTAGGTAGGTATTTGTCTCGATCAGAAATCTTCCGTGGTATAAGTTGTGAAGAACTGTCTCGGGAGGGTTTTTTTTTGTTTTCCCTCCCGCTCCGCCCTTAGTTTCGATGTGATTGCGGGCTTGGACCAAGAAAAGAACTGGTGTTCTTTTCTTGTGTTTTAGAAACTTGGAGCTTCAATATGAGTCAAGTGTATTGGATAGACATTTGATGTGATCTCTGAAGTTCAGGTTGAATGGAATCTGGAGTCAAATAACAATGTCTGAGTTCTGATTGTCGATTTGTGATGTGTGGGATGTGTGTGTTGTTTTGCTTTTTTCTGCAGCTCCAACAATGTGTTGTGGTAGGGATGGAGGGGGTGGCGCTTTAGTGTCGGGGCTTTGGAAGCAAGCATCATGTAGAGGGTGGCAGGGCCTGACAGGACTTTCCTTCGGCAGAGGTATGCTGAGCAGGTACACTTTTGATCTGGTGGAACTGACCTAACCCCAGTAGATGATCTCATTCCTGCATTTGGAAACTCCCAACTGTAATGGTCGATTAGTCAAATTTCTTGTCACTTGGGAATGGCAATGCAACCAGAGTTTGGATCAAGGGATCACTTGGGATCCCCCACTAAGGTGCAGATCTGCCTATAGGTTTGAAGTTCTAGGAAGCATTTTGAAAGTGTTAATGGAGGACTTTCTTCATGCGACTGAAGCTTTCATTCATTTGGGCCTGGTGATGAATTCGGGGTGGCGGTATTGGCTGTAAAGGTTTTTGGCTGAGCCAGTGGAGCAATCTGCAGCGAAGCGAAGAGACGAGGGATGGCAAGTAAATGTGGCAGCAGACCAGTCAGGATCCAAGCCTGATGCATCTGAGCGCAGTGAAAAGTGTGGCTACCATCCTTTAGAAGAACTGTCAAAGCTTGAGAAGGAGGAGATGTTAGCTGCCAATGGACGACCAACGGCTGCCGCTATTGCAAGGACAGTTGCTGAGGTACCTTCTTGTTGCCCCTGCCATATTGACTGTTGTGAGCTATGCAGATGCCCTATGCTATCCTATATTTAGCTTCTTTGCCACTATGTGGATTTGTTCTTGGGCTAATACACAAGAATGACATCACTCTTCTTGCTTTTCCTTTCAGGTCAACTGGTATGCAGCCATATTTGCTTCACTTGTGTCTGATGAAGATCCAGTATTTGGAACTGAGGTGCAATACCTTGTTGACGAGCATGGTGGTTTGTGCATTCATCCTTTACCCTGCTTGGATCTTTGCAGTGGGTTAAAGTATTGGCTGATGTCAATTGCTTCTGTACTTTGAACTTAATTGAACCTACTTTAGTCCTATGTCAACTGCTTGGTATCTTGTCCTACCTTGTTTAGACAAGGCAAATGGCATGGTTTCAGTCATATGAATTCAAGCTTAGCTAGTTGATAACGTGAAGGCTGAGATGCATGTGACATGCACAAACGTAGTCTGTTGAAATTTGAAAATTTCTAGGTATAGGATGTGGTGGGTAATTGCATCGTGGAGCTTACATTGCTTCTCTTCCAGATGTCCTAAATGAGCTTCTGAATTGCAGATTTGTATTTTGAGATGAATGATGACAATGAGTTTCTCTCCAACCTTTCTTCTGCACAAACCTCTACAGTATGTCTGTTACCTACCTCGAAAATATTTACTGGGTTCAGAGTGTGTAGCTTAATCATTCTAACAATGCATTGCAAGGACCACAATTTCTATCCTAATAAGAGTTATGTGCTGTCCATACTTTGTCAAGCACAGAAGGAACTCTCCATGTGCTGTGGGAGGTGATCTCTCCTTGACAGGCCCATTGACTAAAGTGCATATCAACCTGAAGGTTCCTTTGACCTTGTCAAGGGCAGGTATTAATCGGATTTAGGAGTATGGATGAAGTCCAATTGGCACACCTGATTGAAGAAGAAGGTGATGACGACGATGAGGATATCTCTGACTTTGATGAAGAGGATGGCAGTAATGGTGGCTCCAGTGATGATGATCTTGAGGACTTTGACGTTCAAGTGAGTATTCACCTTCCTGAACAGTGTGTTTTTCTTTCCATGTCCAGTGGTACACTTCTTGCTGATTGGAAATACAGCAGGAACTCAGGACCCAGATTTGGTATACTTGTTTGACCCAAGTTTTTGGCGGACTTTTATATGCTTATCTACACCCATTATCAGGAGCTGATGAAGTCCATGGGGAGTCATGGTGAAGGTGATGGTCTGATACTTTGTGGGTGACATTCATAAGGCTATTACCACACTCATTTCCATTTAGTTTTGGTCTTGCTGGAACTGATACAACATTTATCTTAAAAGTGTTATTTGTAGGGTTTTCTCTGCAATCTCACAGATATTTTCAGGGTGCAGGAGGCCCTAACCCACACACCCTCTATGAGGTCTCTCTATGCTAGGCTTGGATGCTTGTACAGGAACAGTCTTAATGAATTGAAGCTCACCCTCACAAGCTTATTGCAGCTTGAATGAATGTGATTTTGACTATTCTGATTAGCTACATCTCATTATTGCCAGCCAAGATCATGACTGAGTCTTCCTGTTGCAATTACATACACTCTTTGCTGAAATTAACAGCATCAATCACTGTTGGTAGACTATTCTTTGCACATATTTTTTGTTATCCATATTTTTATGAAGCTGTTATATATTTTGTGTGCTTCTTTTGTTGACTTTGAGGAATGAACCTAAGAAGATTTTTTGTCTGGGATTCGTTTGCAGTTTTGGGATGAAGGATTACCTGGAGTTGCAGATGCTTTTCAAGGAAGTTTATCACCTGAGTCATTGGGTGCATTAAATGTCTGGGATGGTTCTGAGACTTTAACCTGGGTGCATCCCTTGGATTTTGCCACTAAGATGGCACAGGTTAGCAAACTGTTCTCTTCATTAAGTCTGCACTCCTTGACTTCTTTCCCTGATTTGAAAATCTGTAATACTTGCTCATGTCACCCCTTCAAATGATGATCTTGTGTAGAAGCAATCCTATTGTTGTTTTCAAGTTTTGCATGATCTTCTTTGTCCTTCACCACCTTTGTTTTTGGTGGAGTTGATGTCTTCCTTCTCTTTACAAAGACATGTGAAGTTACTTCCAACATACCAAATCAATGCTTTTGAGCTGTACCCCATGTATGCTGAAATGTTTGGGATCCAGAGGGGAAATCTCTATTATTCTAATTCTGATATTGAACACCAGGCAGCAGCAGCTGATCATATTGAAGACTTTGCAAGGCCATCAAAGCGGCTCACAGTTAAAGGGGTTGTGCGGCGGATCACTGATGAGGAGGAAACATATGTGCGAAGCTTGTGGTTTGATCGTTTTCTTTGGGATGAAGACAATGAGGAAGAGGAGGAAGAGGAGGAAGAGGTTGAACAATCAGGAGAGAGATTGAGAGAACCAGGGACAGCTCAGGACACTCGAGCACATCTGAAGCTAGTGGATAGGCCAACATCAGCAACTAAAGAGTTACATCAAGCACCAGTAGGGAAGATTGACACAGATCCTGCAAGCAGTGACACAAAGAAAGTTGGTAAGAACAAAATTGAGAGGAGGATGCAGGAAGTGATCTCCAATGAAATTGCAGAATCAGCCACTGCAGAGGCTTCTGGAACATCAACATCTGACAGTACCAATGGCTCAGATGTCAGGAGGAGAAACAGAAGTGCAGGCTCACCAAGAGTTTGGTTGAGGAATGGTCAAGCTGCAGACATGGGATCTGAGATTGAGTCTTCAGAAACAGATGATGAGGATCACGACAGAAGTGAGAATTCAGAAGTGGAGGAAGATGATACAATAATGGAGTGGACTGTGGAGGTGAATGGAGAGGTGGGTACATCATTCTACAAGCTGGAGATGATGAGCCTGCAACTTGACTCCTTTTCTGGTGTGCAGGTAATGCATTGTGAACGAGGGAAACCCTCCAATCTAGACTATTTGTTGCAGGATTGAGCCATATCTGTGAACAAACTGTTGATTCCTTACAGTTCTGTTTGCCCATTTGACTTAATTGCCATCATGTAAAAACAAGTAGAGCAGAGAATTTCTTGAAAGTGTTATTCTCAAAAGGTGTGGTCCCTTCTTTTCCAGGCATCCATAGATATTCAAGCATTTTGTGATTCGGAGCCAGACATACTGGCACATTCTGCAGCAGCCATTGCAGAACGAGTGAATTCTGCTGGGAGCAAAACAGACAGAGCACTCAAGGCACTTTGTAAACGAGAAAGAGGGCTCAATGTCGAGGTGAGAAGTTTCATCTCCAAATACTGGTCTGTGACTGACGTTAATATGTTTTGTATGTGAGGTGCATCTATTTTATTTATTTCTTACTTCCTTGGGCTGCCATAGTTTTAAAATGGTCCTTGCAATTAGTAATATACTCAGTGATGATAGTTTGTTTGGTCCTCAATGACTGTCAGCTATTTACCAAGGGTGGAAATATGGTGGCCTACATAGGAAGTGTCGGTGATTGGAATTGACAGCCTTGGTGTGGATCTGCGTGTAAGCTGTGGCATCGAAGTCCAGACACTTCGTTTTCAATTTGCTCGGAGGGTATGTATATGTGCTTCTCTCCTGCATGTGTTTCATGGAGAGCAGTTTTTGATGCATTGTGCAAAATTCCATTTCTTGGTGGGCCTTCTCTGTTACTATTCTGATTTGAGAGTTATAGTGCAGGCAACATCTGAGAAGAATGCTGAGCAGCTACTAGATCAATTGATAAATCCACGGTTCAGTCACAAGCGTCCCCGAAAGAGTCAGCAACCCCCTCGACGCTGAACAAATGGAACTGGTAACATTCTGTCCTTCAGGTTGAGCGCCATTATAGACACAATTCTGAAGATAGGCTTGTGCACTCTGCAGCTGCTTACATTCACAAGAAAATCAACTTCATTTTTTTTGAGAGTTTGCTGAATGGCATGTCAGACCAGTAATCACTGCAGGCTGTCTGCCATTGCTCCAATTAAGAAGGCGCAATAGATAGGTTCATGGTTCAGGTTGTCAGGTTTTGGGTTGTAGTTCTGGATAGTTCCAACCATGGGATTAGTGTCAGGGATTAGGGATTGATAATGGTATTTGTTGAATGCATACTGCTGGTGGCAATGGCTGATATCATGTTACTTGTTCGAATCAAAGGTTTCACCAATGCAAATGTTTGTGACAGTGCATACTTTTAAAGCTATGGACAAAGGTTTGGTTCAAGCAGGAACTGCTTAAGGTTACTGCAAACTATCCTGCATGCCATGAGATTGTCATGGACAGGATGACTTCAAACCACTTCTAGTTTCTCAAATTCTCCTTTGTTAGTGGGGAACTGTTAGTAAAGGAGTCCCCTTCCTATGGCCTTCTAGCACTGCAGTAGTCTGCTTGATTTTTGCAGAAGGCGGAAGTCTCCTTTCATTGTATTTTATGGAAATATGATTTTGGCATAACCCTCAATCATCCAAAGAATGGATGCTTGTGTATGTTTATTTTCCTTCTTACTTTGGTCAGTCTGCTTGTTCTGTGAAGCAGGTTCTCCAACCTCACCCATTGATGCCCTTGTCACTAATGAACAGTTGTTTTGGTGCAAGGATTGGTTTAGGCAATTTTTGGAACCAGCATATTCATTCTGGATATGGATAAAGAAGATTTCATATTGGAATTTGGATATGAGATCAATGAGCATTGTCTTCAAAATTCTTATCTCCTCCCCTACCCTCCATGTTAGCCTCTTGTTGACATTCTTCTTGAGGGATATCTTGCATTTTTCTGAAAGGGAAATGATAAAAATCTTATGCACTGTCTGAAGCAGGCTAGCTTATTGTAGACCCATTTTGTGTTTGAGGAGCAAGTCATTACTGAAATAAGATGGCATCAGGTTGTATCTTGCTACCATGCAGAAGGAATTGGTGTAACTGAAGAACTGCAAAGATGTCAAATGTATGCACTAATGGATGACCCCATTTTAGACATAAAGTTGGGGCTTTAATGAACTAGCAGGTCTTGGGAATTTGACAATAATTTGATCTGAACAAAACTTTCAGTGTATTATCAAGTTTTTGCAAGTGTGGTTTAGCTCTTTCAATTGTAATCAAAGTTTATGTTCAGTTATATTTCAACAGTGATTTTATCCTATTGGTTATTAAAAGGTCATGGCCTTCAGTTCAATAAGTAGAATTGCTTCAATGGCAAAAGCCAATTGTAAATGTGAAAATCATGTTGGTTTGAACATGGAATTGTGTGCTTGACGAAATGGATCATGTGATCCAAATTGCACATGTTGCTTTGCATTTCTGGGTTTTGGCCACTGTTGTGCATAATATTTTCTTGGCTCGTTCCATTAGTTTGCTAGTGTCAGGCTTGCATGGAGCGGTGTACTAAGATTTGATTGTTCAACACACCAACAAGTCTTCCACACCATCTTCATTGTTGAATTCCGGTCCATTGCCAACAATGATTTTAAAATGGGATCCCATGCCAGCTTATAAACATTCAATAATAATATTGTCCACGATGAATGATTTTTATGTTAGTGGGAAAATTTCATAAGGGCTATAAGATATATTATGTTTGCATCCCGAAGAGTTGTTCTTTGATAATTATGGGTTTTGAAAAGTTGGGACACAAATGCCTAAATGACATTCTGGGCTTCTCAAGTGACATCAGCACTCAACTCTATAATTTTGACAATAGGAAATATTTCAAAAACCTAGGTTGTAGTCACCAATGGTTAATGACTTGGAAAGAGGTGTGAGACTTTAAGGAGGACTAGGATGGAGTGTTATGTTTCACATGTATTTCTTCATCACTTCAACTGCACAAGCATACAAAGCTGGTGGTTAGTGTAATTTTGAACTTGAATTAGGTCACATGAGTTCACATAAACTCAATCATATAGCCCAAACTCTTATGGGAGGTGCTACTCTCGTTATATTATATTTTGTATGTCCCAACTTCCAACACAAATAGCAAAACATCAAAACTCTAAGGATTCCCAAATGTATTTTTTCAAAATCAGGAGACATTGAACTTTGTGGGTTGAATTCCTAAGAGAAATATCGAATTCAAATACTATTATCATATGTCGCTTGTTGAAAGCTTTCCAATGTCATGTTATGATCTCCATTCAGACATCATCCGCTTCTGCATATTACACTAAAAAAACATTAAGAATCATTTTGGCACTTTTTTATCCCACCCTTCAAACATTTGTAACTATTGGCAAACACTTTTATTTTGACAATATATAACACTCATTGACAATAATGATAGAACAATCACTCAATTTAAACATGTTTAAACCTTTCAATTCCAGTTATTAACTTATATTTAAACTAAATTTGTCTAGTTAAAAAAACCTGACTTTGTGTTCAAGAACATTTTTTCATGATTTTGATGTTGATTCTGGATCTAACAAAAGATTAGTTCTATGGTTCAATTCTTGTGCCAGTTTCAACAAAAGAATGTCAACTTGGGTCCAGGTCACAAGAACCTGAAGCTTCGGATTTAACACTGGAAAAGACTCTCTGATCAATCACCTACATGGTTGTATGTGCCCACATCTGCCATGGATGAACAATACAATACCCTAATACCTTCCTTGGCAGCTTCTACATTAATTAAATTATTTGTAGAAATGTTGAAATTTTCTACAATCTTTTATCCAAAGAAAAAAATTCAGGAGGAAAGATTGAATATTCATGAATATTCTATTTTAATTTTTTTCCACATGAAATCTTCAAATTCAATGAAGTATTCGACATACATGTATTGAAGCTACCCTTTTCTCGGTGACAAATTTTCATCAGTTTGCATAAAGTATTTTCAAAATAAAATATTCTGTCACAAATTCCCTGTTTTTAAAGAAAAATTAGCCAAAAAAGCAAAAAAAAAAAGGGTTCATAAGATTGTATATTATCATATTATGAATATTGCCAAATCTGGCTAAATATATTTATGGACTATCACCACTTGAGCAACATCACAAACACTACTACAGATCAGGTCAATTTCAATATTTTTTTTACTGTAATTTCAGTCAAAACGAACACCAAACAGTTTTTGGCTCAGTCAAAAAAGACCAGTCATTTAAGCCATAAACTTGCTAGCACATCAGTCACATTTAGGATGACTGAAATGCTAGTTGATTCCATCATGGCATGTCTGTTTTGATTAAAGTGTTGGATACTGCTAGCTGAAGTGGTATGCCAACTATCAGATTTTGGTGACTACTTTTCGTCATAGATATATTGACATGGTGCCAAATGTCAAGTCAGTTGTGACTGAAAGCTAGATGCGAAGTGGCATCAAATGCCAGATGTTATATTTGTATTGGTTCTAAAATCTTTTCTTTTGCTGAAGTGTGTGCCAAGTGACATTTTAATTTGACTAAATGTAGTCAGATATTGGTTGATGTGGCTGCCAAATGTCTTTTCAATTGTGACTAAATTTAATCAGAATTCTTTGCTAACTAGATGATTATGTGCCAAATGTCTTTTTTATTGTGACTAAATTCAGGAGGATTTTGTTGCTGACTATGTGCCAAATGTCATTTAATTCTGAATAAATTTAGTCAAATATTTGCTAATTGTGTGTTGAATGTCAATTAGTTATGACTAAATTTATTTAGTCATAAATTTAGTTTTTTCCTTTGGCTTACATGAATGTCTATTATGACTAATTGTTTGACTAAATATGTGACTATTACATTATGACATGGTTGTCTGTTTTAACTACATGTGGATTATCTACCATATTTTAATAACCTTACATCAGTTGACACTTGTGCTCTAGGCATAGCTTATAGGTTAAGGTTATAAGTTTTGAAGGGTCAGATTTTCACCTTCAACCTAAACCCCAACTTGCTACATGTCTAAATAACTTATTACAAAAGTCCATGGACTATAGCACAAACAACCATGAATTGAGTATAGATCAATGACACACCTGCTAAATTTTAATGATAGACACACAAATATTTTTGTAATTGAATATATATAAATTATATTGCAAATGAAGTTCATACAAAGTTTGAATATGTAACCTTGATCTATAGCTTGCAAACTAGAACAAGCTAGAAATTTTTCATATACTTATCTATTAACTTCCATGGCCACAATACAACATACCCCATTGCATCCTTTATTGTGAGCAGTGGGGGGTCATGATCAAATTGAGGGAATGGCAAAGAATCAAAAGCTTGCAAGCTTGAAGTAATTGCAATAGAAACATAATCACTTGGCATGGGCTTGTTGTGATGTATAGTTGTCCTTCCACCACACTTGACAAAATTCCCGAGGGCACGGGTTTCACCTCCATTCTTATTGTAAAGAAGGACAGCTTCATTTTTGTAGGACAGCAAAACGTTTGAAAAGCTTTTATTAATAAACAAGATTTGTACACTATCATCACTCATCAACATACATGAATCTAGTAAAACCATGTAAAAAGTTAGTTGAATGGCTAAATATTATATTCGGGCGGGGTGAATCGCCTTCCTCCATTCCCTTTGCAAATGACCTTTGAGATAAAGGAGCATTTTGGGGTTTACATGTGTTCCAACTTTTGATTAGCAGAATTGATGTCCCCCCAATTGCCTTTTGTAGACTTGATCCATCAACCTTTTTTATTTGCAATTTCAAATTAGATTGTTAAAAAAATTAAATGACTAATAAACAAAGGAGTTTATATTCTAGCATTGTATAAATTCAAAAGTTGAAGGCATGAAAGGGAAATTCTGAGTTTTTAAGTTCTCTGCCATCACCTACGTACCAATCCCCTACCAGTATAGCCAAACATGAAAAACCTGAAACAGCTTTCCAATTCGGGTTTTATCTTGTAATGCGCTTTTGCCCATGTGGGTTGCAACCAACATACCCCAAAATGTTTGGAGCCTCCAACAATCCAAGCAAGTAGGGCCATAGGCTGCCCAACAAATAGTTGTTGTCTCCTATTTTTGAGTCATACATAGGGGGCAATATATAGGAAAATGGGACATTGCCTATACAATTGTATGGGCAATCATCTATCAACAATGTGTTTTGTGGACCCAAAGGTCTAAATCCAAGGCTAATTTCATCCCACACTCTGGTCATGTTTTTCAACATTAACTCATTGTTTGGATCTAATGGATGAGCAATCCGTGTTTGTTCACATTTGTCCCTAGCCCACACAAACAATGGTTTGAAACCTAACCCCTCTCCTAACAGGAACTTAACCATGGGGACCAAATTGGGTTGGGTTGATGATGACCATATCCCACAATCAAATCTCAAGGCACATAACTATAAAAATTGAACAAGTTTGGTTGTGGGCTTACAAGTTTATTCCCACACTTCACTAGACTCATTAATAGCTTCCATCCTTTGTAGCCTTAATGTGTAGTGCATGACACAATAATCCATTGACATCTAGGACAAGAAGATAGTGTGCCTTATTAGCTAAAGGTTTGCTTGGAGAAAGAATGGGGGTGCCCACCAATAATTCAAAGCTCACCTCTTTAGGTGCACTTGCAATAGCAGATGTGGACACCTTGTTGACAACTAATGATTGCAACTTACGTGCTTTAGATTGAGTTTGCCTCTTTGAGCTTACCGATAGCACATTAGCATCACTTTCAGAATTAAAATCACATGGGATGGCCACCAACAAGATTCAACTCCTTGTTGATAGTTGCTTTAATTGTGATTGTATTTTCAGTTACAAGAGTTGTCATGTCATGCTCGCCACACCCATCAAGTAATTTTTCTTGGGTGTTATGATATGGTGATAAGTTTAACTCATGTTCTTAAATGAAATAGCAACCCACACATGTCAACTAATGTCAAGTGAAATGTATAAGCATGAGTAAACAACAATGACCTAACAATTTGAGCTCTTCTAAAAAGTAAAGCTACTTATTTGAATTTGGTTTTAAAAGTATGTGAGCCATACTAACATAACCATGTTTGGTAATTTCAATTTTTAAGAGTTGCATCAGGGATATTCAAGTGTGGTAAGGTTATTAGGGGTTTTTAGCAACTTCATGTTAGAATAAGGAATGATGAATGTGCATGGTTGCATGGGGGGGTTTTTTTTTCTGAAATATGATATTGGTGAATAAGGTGTTGGGTTAGTTCTTTTCTTCAACAAAAAGTTGATAATCATAATTTTAAAGCTTTAATTGCATAACTAGGGGTGAGAAATTTCTAGAGGGTTGGGGGTAGAAACAAACACCAAAATTCGTGGTGTTCAGCAAAACATTGGTCTTATTTTAATATTTAGTGAATAACAAGGATGTTTGAGATTCATGAAACAATTGAGGTGGGTGTCAATGAAAATTCCAATAAAGATAGAAGAATCTTCAAGCCTTATAAGCATAAGATTAATTCGAGACAACTTAAAAATCAAATAAATAGTGTGATAAGGTGGCGATGGGAACATGAATTTCATAATGAATGGAACATTTATTCAAATTATGAATAAGCTGAAGGAGGATCTGCAATTACATGTTGAATTTTAAGCTATGCCACAGTGATAATTCATAACTGCAAGAAATCTAGGATGTATCGAATGGTGTGAACTAAGTAGTTCACCTTGCTATTAGGAGGTAGTTGGCGAATCGGACTGCGCAACCAATGATAGTGGCCAATGTCGGGAATTGAAAACCATGCAAAGATAAAAGTGTTTTTAATCTTATAATAACCTTCACAAATGGTTTCAAGTTCATCACCACAAGCGAGGTCAACTTGTAACAAAATCACCAGGGTGCGAGAGTTTGGAGAAATGCAATAATATCAAGCTCAAGGGGGATTAACTTCAAGACAAGCATGCACTTCTTGTAGTTCAAAATCTTCATGACGAAAATATTGCATCAATGTCAAATCTAAATATGACTCTGGAGCCGATTCTTCATTCACTTATGTAGCTTGAGGCCCATGGGACATGGCTATACACGATGGCATAATTTCAAGGAAAGGAAAAGAAATCTTCAATCAAAATCAAATCGACAATGAATGTGTGGAGGATTTGTTACATCAAAATGTATGGTTGTAATTTATAAGGTAGGGAAAAGGAAGGAAATGCATAAGTAACGGCCTAGAACCATGGTAAAGTAAAACTTGAAGATTAAAGGAAAAAAAATAAAGGTTTACATAAAATTTATTGGGGGGAAATGTGAAGAGGTGAAAAGGTGCTTCTCTTTCTCCTTCCATTGGCCATCAAACATTGGAACCTTTCAAAGGCCATCAAGCATTGAAACCTTTCATTAGCCACCAAGTTGGGATTTTACTTCACCTTTTTTTTTCTCCTTCTCTTTAAAGAAAAAATTCGAATCATGTGGGGCTTTCTTTCCGGACATAATTTTCAATTTGAATCTTAAAAATACTTGTTCCTACAATTTTCCTTGGGAGGAGAAGAATGATTTGTTTTAATAAATGGTGAAAAGAGGGAAAATAGATTAGACGATTGTAGTACTTTTAAAGGAATGGAGGTGAGTATGGATAATGTTGGGAGCTTGAAATCTTAGAAAGTCTCATAAACCCTTTCGAATTTGGTAGCATAACTTTTTACAAGTTTGAGTGCAAAGCTTGGAATTTGGTAGGTAGATGTGCTTTGTAGCTAACTTTCTAATGAGCTAAAGCAAGCCAAATTTGAATTACATATGTGATAAGAATAATAGTTTTAGTGACTAGTGATCTATGGCCAAGTTGAACTTTCTACCTTCATAAAACCTTCTCGAATTTGGTAGCATAACCTCTTACAAGTTTAGGTGCAGAGCTTCGAATTTGGTAGGTAGATGCACCTTGTAGCTAACTTTCTAATAAACTAAAGCAAGCCAGATTTGAATTATGTACGTGATAAGAATAATATTTTTAGTGACTAGTGGTCTATGGCTAAGTTGAATTTTCTACCTTCGTAAAACCTTTTTGAATTTGGTAGCATAACCTCTTACAAGTTTGGGTGCAGAGCTTGGAATTTGGTAAATAAATGCACCTTGTAGCTAGCTTTTTATTGAATTAAAGTAAATTAGATTTGGATAATGTATGTGATAGGAATAATATTTTAACGGACTAGAGGTCTGTTGCCAAGTTGAACATGGTACTAAATCCTTAAAAATGAGTTTAAATGAATGACAATTTAACATAAAATTTTAAGATTTGGAGTGTTTAAGCTTGGAAAATATATTTATCAATTTTAAATCATAAATGATTCTTAGGAGGCAAGTTATTTGATTTCAACTACAAACGTAACTTAACATCTAGAAATACACTTTGCATGTTTCCTTCAACTATAACATATGTAGTATCAAATATATTGATGCACATACCTGGACAACAATTTTCCCAACGTCCTTGCCAACTTAATTATTGGCTTATGTGTCCACAATGCCTAGAGCATAGATAGTGCACCACATTTTGTCCCTCCACAAGCTGGCTTCCAAGGTTGCCCATCACATCTTGGGCCTAGGCCACCTTGTTCCTATTTTGGGTGAAGAACACAACTTACTCACAACCCCCTTTCAGCCCTTTGTGATGGGCCAATGCTACAAACTCTCTTTGATGTGCCTTTCTACCTTCACCACCCCATATACATGTCAATGGGAACATACGGTAGTTTTAAGCATCATGCCTTCTTTTTCTTGAGAATACTAGCTCATGTGCAGGTCCCATTGCAAGTAACCGAGGAAATATCTTTTGTAAGAATAAAGAAATCTCCATTCTCACAATGAAGAAGAAACAACAAGGTTAATACTTCCTCAAAAACCCATAAAAAGAACCAAACAAGGGGAGACAAAAAAACAAACACACACCAATATGAACAAAAGTGCCAGTCGCACACCTGTTCAGGGACCATCAACAATAGTATGTATGATAGTGACTTAACTATCACAACTTCCCCACTAACTTCATCAGCTCCTTATAATGGGTAAAGGCTAGTGATAAGCACCATCCTACGAATTGAGTTTTTGCTGCAATTCTAGAAGCAATTGGAAGACTTAGGCATACTATTAACTAACAACAGACCCCACAACAAAAACCAAACAAAGAAACAAAGAAAAATAAAAAAGGAAAGGAACAGGGAAAGGCTAAGAACAACAGAGGAAATACTTACATTGGGATTTGATTGTGTTACACCTATCTTGGAAATATATTTAGGAAACACAATGACATGGTTTCTGTGGGGATCCAACCTGTTCTAGTGACTTAAGAAGCATTTGTTTGCTTTGAATCAACTTAGGCATCTTCTTTGCTATTGACGATGCAACTTAAGCATTGCCAACTTTTGTTTATATATGCACCTTGTTGTTTGGTCGCTTGAACTCACTACTTGGGTTGGCTAACCTACTATTGGATGTGTAACGTTCGCTTCTGGACCTTTCCATTAACGAGCACGTTTTTTCAACCATACTATGATGCAAAGTTGTTACAATGTGCAAGCTCTTTCCAGCAAGGGAGTGGATTGTAGGCTTGTTTTTTAATGTGTCATCTGGGCTTCTTCATATGCCTAGCTTGTGCGCTCACGAACTTTCACCTACATCAGAACACAAACATTCAACAAAATAAGTGCATGTAATTAGGCTAGGATTCAAGTTCTAAGCATGTGATTAAGGATCTGAATTATTCCCCTCCACAAGCATGAGGCTCCAAACTATGCTAAAAACTACAATTTTTGGCGCCAAAACACCCAGTTAGTGCTTCTCCAAACTTTCATCATGTAGGATGTTATGGACTACCATCAAACTCCATTTCAATGAGACTCCGAAGCATCACCACATGGTACTATGCATTTCCCTGCAAATATATCATACACTACATTGTTTTTAGCTACTGGCAATATAAAGAAAGCAAACAAATATGCCTTGATGGGCCGAACGTCTGTCAAACGTCCAAACGTATGAACTATTACACTATAAATCCTACCCATTCGACAAGATGGATGAATATATTCCATAAAAAATGTTGTGGATTTTTATTACATAGTAAACATATTTTAATTTAAAAAAAAAAGAAAAAAAGATTGTGAGGCTATTGTAATTCTAAAATAAAGGTTTCCAATCAATTTAATATAATTTATTAAGATTTTGCAAGATTATCAATAGTCTAGAAAGTCCATACTTTATTGAAATGGAAAAATTGATAAATGTTGTTTTGTAAAAAGTAAGATTATTACCCAACATAACACTTACCAATTATAAAATTTCAAAAAATTCATGCTTTTATTTCTAACTTTTCCCTTAGCTAATCAAATTGAAGCACATGTCATAATTTGAAAACTTGTATTTTAGGGTTTACATATTTTTCTTGTCTCCTACCTTTACATGCACTTATTTTACATTCCCAAAACATCAAATATTTGCATTAAAAATTTAGAAAAGGGAAAACCATGGATTTAAAAATCTATCACTTTTGGTCCACTTAATGTGTAATCACCTAGTTATGATGATGTTTGTCTTTCCATGATCACCTTTGAGATTATTTATATTGTCCCTAATTCACAAGCTCTTGAGCTTGGCACTCTCCCAAGACTAAGCATAGTTTTGGTATTGTTTCCATAGTCTACTTCAACTCCTATTTTCACACAACAAAATGAATTCTATGCCAATTATAAAAAGAAGAGGAAGAATAAAACCTAATGTTCACTCTTTGGCCTAAAAGATAACTAGTCAACATAAACAAACTCTTTCGATAATTTAACATAAAAAAACCAAAAATGTTATTTTAAATAACAAAGCAATCAATCATTTATACAAAAACTTTAAATTATAAAAACATCATAACTTGACAATTGATTGGTGTAACTGGAAGATCAACGGTGACTAAATGGTGAGGTTGATTTGATGGAACTAAAATATTAGCAATGATTAAATGGTGTAACTGAAGATCCATGATGATTGATAATGTAAATAAAAGATCAAAAAATGACACAAGGAGTCAAAAGTAGCACATTCAACACCCCTTAGACTTGCTCTTGCTAATAAACTAAAATGAGCCAAAAAATAACTTAAACTATGATCAAGATTTTTGTGTTTGGATTTAAATATTAGTGTGTGCCCCTTTTGAAGTTTGAGCAGGTTCATAAACTTGAATTTGTAGAACCAAATTCCATTATTGATGTAAATTTTCATCAAACTTTTTCAAGTGAAGTCGGTCTCTTCCTACTTTAGACTTGGTTCTCTCTAGTGCCTTAGTCATGATATTTGTAGGTTGTTCATTAGTGGGGACATATTAAATAGTGACTTTGCCACTTTCTATTTTTTATTGTGTAACATGCCAATTGACTTCAAAATGCTTAGTTTTGTCATGATATATAGAATTTCGTGCAAGTTTAATTGCATTTTGATTATCCATTCCAAGCAAAGTTGGCCCATGCATTATGCATCCAATCTCCTCAAGCAACCTACAAAGCCAAAGAAGTTCACAAGTACAGTTGGCTAGTGCGTGGTACTTTGATTTGCAATCGAAATGACTTGTTGTGGATTGCTTCTTAGAACTCCAGGAAATTAGTGTAAACCCAAGCACAAAGATGTATGTTTTAGTTGAGGTGTGATCATCAATGTTAGCCACATAATTAGCATCAAAATAACCTTGGAGTACATTATTTTCTGTATGTACAAAATAAATTTTGTAGGAGTGGTAGCGATGAAGGTAACGAAAGACTCCATGTACTGCTAATAGATGTAGCTCTTAAGGTTTTTTCATATATCGGTTGAGGAGGTTGATAGCAAATAAGATATATGGTTGATTATGGGTAAGAAACATTAGTTTTCCAATGAGTTGTCATAAGCTAGTAGCATCCACAATTGGAGTGTTTGTCCATCAAAAAATCTAAAGCCTTTCATTTAGTGGGATGAAAGTAAGCTTGATGTCCATGAAATTAAACTCATGAAGGATTGACAAAGTGTAATCAATTTGGTGAAACAAAATGGTGGTTGAAGTACGCGTAAATTGAACACCAAGATATTTGGTGATCAATCCCAACTTAGTCATAGTGAATTCTTGCATGAGCTTAAATAGAAGCACAATCATTTGTAACTCATTGGAACCCATTACAAACAAATCATCTGTGTACAACATGAGTACAAGGAGATTTAATTAGCATCTTTGATAATATAAATTTGGATCTACCAAACTTTTGGTAAGTCCATTCTATAATAAGGTCGCATCAATTCGAGAGTACTAAGCTTGTGGGTTCTGGTGCAAGCCATATAGTGTTCTTCAAAGTTTGTAAACATTAGATTCACTACTAAGCATGATACATCCTTGAAACTAATGCAAATACACCTTTTTTCCAAGAACCCATTAAGAAAAGTAGTTTGAACATCAAGATGTTGGATTAGCTAGTTGGCATGTGTAGCAATCCTAATGACAACACAAATGGTCTCCTAGTTAACAACATCAGCAAAAGTTTCATAACAATCAACTTCCTGCTTTTGGTGGCATCCACGTGCAACAAGTCAAGCTTTATGCCATGGAGGAAGATCATGAGAGCTTGGTTTTAATTTGAATACCCAACAGGTGGTTATTGTTTGTTTGCCTAGAGGCAAAGGCATTAGTTCCCAAGTCTCATTCCAGATGATGGAATCATATTTGGATTGCATTGCCTTAACCTAGTTTGGATCATTGCAGACATCATCATACTAGAGATCGTCATTCTCATCAAGAATTAAAATGGATTGTTCATCCATTTTACAAACTATAACAAAATTCTCCAAATGTTGCAGAAGTTTATAGGTTCGAATAGGTCATTAAACTCCAATATTAATGTGTGTTTTTTTCATTTATCTGACAAAACAATTTCACAAAACCTTATGTTCTTCAAATTTAAAATGTGTCAACTCAAAACAAATGAAAATATGAATTAACAATTTGTTTCTTTCAAAGCATGTTGTGCAAAATCTATAAGTATTCTATCACTTAATATTTTTTTTTCAAATTTGATTCAAGACCTTGTAGCATCTCTAAACTTATTAGCATCCCATTTTTATTTTTCTTAACCAAAAAAGAAAGAAAGAAACAAACAAACAAACAAAACATTCATGCAAACCAATAAACTTTATATTGGTGATCTGATAATGAAGTCACAAATATAACTCAACCTTACCTTCTATTTGTAAGGTTGACTTAGGAATGGCAGTTAATGTGACGCACTCCCAAGTCTCGGATTGAACCCACTTGAGGGTTCAACTATGTAGAGTTGCGGAAAGTTGGGACTCGGAAGGCGCTCTCGATTTCCAGCACTATAGAGGGGTAGAGGGGCATGCTAGAAGTCCTGGGATTAGACTAGGAAGAGGGACTAGGAGATCAAGCTTGATTCTGCACCCAAAACAAACCACAAAGTGGTTTGTTCACATTCGGGAACACCCTTGGGTGTTGGGACAAGCCACGGGCACTTTGACACACAAGACTCACCATGGCCCGGACTCGGGGGAAGCCACCACCTTCCCCCATATAGTATTCTTTGCGTCACTCCGCAACACTCTGCTGTATCCCCTGGGACCCGGCCCACTCTGCGCATAGGCGATGGGAGCTCCCTGCTGCCTGAGTGTGTATCAGAGTAGACCATGATTCCCTTGTCTGAATGCACCTTTTTTCAGTAAAATCTTAAGCGCTTTCTCCCTGAGATGATGGAAATCTACCCAGATGCTGTTGATTCATAGACCACCAAGCTAGAGGAATTTGTTTTGGTAGCTCACAGGATAAGGAAAGCGGGACGTGGAGCTCGGCCGGGACTCAGCAAATTCAAACTGAGTCTAAGAAAAGGCGGGCACACTTGAGTTTCCTCCCTGACGAGCGGGAAAAACTCACTCACAGCCAACGGCTCTTTCGTTTCGGCATCGCCAGAGCTCGACGTAGCTCCTGCCTCAACAATCTCTCCTCATCCTGAGGAAACGATTCACGGGGAGGGAAGGATCGCAAGCTCGAACCAGGCGATTTTGGTCGCTCTCTAGGATCGCACGAGATCCCAGCAAGCAAGCGAGGAAACGCAAGCTCCCCCGCTCAGGAGCGATGGCGGACCGCAAGGAGAGCTTCTCCAATGGTCATTCTCGCTTACTGCTTCCCGGGGTCTCGCGACGATTCCTCCTCTGGAGAGCAGGATCGAAAGCTCAGGCGGACTATGCACCCCTCAGACCAACTCGATCGCGCCCCAGGATCGGCAAAGACTACAGCAAACAAGCAAGGAAGCGTAAGCTTCCGTGCTCAGGAGAGATGGCGGACCTCGAGGAGTGCTTCTCCAACAGTCACCTTCGGCAGCTACTCCGCTGGAAGTCGCGTCGAGGATTCTGGAGAGCTCGATCGAAGGCGCTGAAGGTCTGCGCACCCATCAAGTACCTCCGAAAGGAATCTCTCCCCTCCCTCGCAAGTCAAATACTTCTTCTGTCTCTGCAGGTCCTGGAAGAAACTCGAAGACCTTGGAAATTGCTGTTGTTGCCAGGCAGTCGGAGAGGGAAGATCTCTCCGCCGCCAGAGCAAAAGCGCCGAGGAAGAGAGGCACACAGCGCAAGGATTCGATTAGTTCAGTGAAGACCCCCTACCTCCATACTCTGATCGCACAATAAGGCAGCGGGTCAGGTGCTGCTCCCCCCGATGGGGAAGCATCCCAAGGCCCATCGCCAGTCGATTATAACTTGGAAATCGAGGCGGATTTTCCAAAGGAATTGGTGCTCACAATGCAAGAAAACGCGGCCAAGAAGGCAAGACGAACCGTAATTGGCAGAACTCTCGGAGGCAGAGCAACCTTCAAAACGCTACTCGACTGCCTCAAACTACATCTTCCGGCTCCCCTGGTCTCGACCACCCTCCTCACAAAGAGGCTACTTTGAAATTCTGTTCGAAGATGAGGAGGGAGCCAAAGCCACTCGACGCCTGACTGCTGTGGAATGGAGCGATTTG
>Ga0209208_10000903_pt1 | contig 40412 bp, 30 predicted proteins | sample S1TSphfallax_3_FD_187694 | JGI IMG/M metagenome (GOLD analysis project Ga0209208, IMG submission 187694) | Host-associated microbial communities from peat moss isolated from Minnesota, USA - S1T2_Fd - Sphagnum fallax MG (SPAdes) (version 2) | ecosystem: Host-associated > Plants > Peat moss >... | reverse complement strand
TCACTGCGTAAGTAGCCCAATGGAAAAGAGTTTCGTGTATTCACCTATTCACCCACCATGAGGTCACCATCAGTCCCTGTTCGTTCACTCTGGCCAGTTACATGAAGCCAAGCATGAAGCCAGAAGTGGAGACAAGTCCCTTCCCACAATGCAAAAGAAATGGTTGGGATTTTTGTAGTGTTAACGAGGTTGTGTTATAGGGTATATTTTTTTTCCGCCACACAATGGCAAACCTTTTGTTTTTCAAAAAATTCCCCCATTTTCTAAAGGAGCTTTTCATTTTCTTGAAACCATCTAGCCTTTTAAAAAAGTTTTCCCCATTATGAAAAAGCCCACACCATCTTTACAACAACGTGTACCAGCCTCAGACCGGGGCCACTCCTGAAATAAGGGGCCCCTTGGGCCAGCCCTGATCTGAGAACACGTCAGAAGGGGGCCCTTATTTTGGGAATGCCCCAATCCCAGGGCAGTACCCTACACAGAACCTAACTGATGTTGTGGAAGTATCAAAATACCCCCTTGGTTCTGGTTGTGGGATCTGAGTCATCTTTTATATACCCTACCTGCATAGCAGGTTTGGCTTAATATTATATTATTTTAGTAGTGTCAAAATTCTAATTATAGAGAATTTTTTCAAATTTTATTTGGAAGGAAAATGAAGTATCTTCTGGAATATTTTATGTGCCAAAAGGTAGTCGCTTTTCCCAATCAAAAATATTGGTTGTTGGGGTATTTCCACCACCTATTTTCCACTTTTTGAAAGGCAAATTTTGCCTGTGTGCAAGTGTTCAAATGTCAGGCAACTCTTCAATTAGGAGAGTTAGAGCCCCTAGTTGCAATCCCTGTTAGTGAAAACCGAATTGGAATGAGATCTGGTTTTCAAAATCAGGTTTGGAACCTGAATCGAATTTTCAGTTTTTTCAAAGAACCAGAACCAAACTGGATCTGATATGCCAACTTATTAGAACCGGATCCAGAATTTTTGAAAAAATGACTAGAACCAGGGGCTAAATTAACAGTTGGTCTAAGTTATTGGAGCCAGGTATCAATTTTAGGATCAGAACAAGAATCTTGGAATAGGGATTTTGATTTTCTTGAAGAATCAAACCCCAAAACCAGAACTGGGATTTTGTGTTTTTTCAAGAAAACGAATCAAAACTGGAATTGCTTTAATTTAATTCTAAGAATTGGAACAAAGGCTCTTCATAAAAAGTCAAGAACTAAGCCCAACAATGGTGTGTTATAGACGAAGTTGTTTGGAATAAAGTCCACATAGTTTGGTAATAAGAAGGATATTGTTCATGCATGAAGTCTGGCATGTCCAGTTATAAGATGCAATCTAGTTGCACATAGAAGGATATGTGTTCACAAAGAGGTTGAACTTTGTATTTTTGACCCATTTTGAGAGGATTTATCTTGCTCTTTTTAAACTCAAATGGAGGTCTGAAAATGGCTGTAGGGGTGTAGTTGAAGGGCTACCTAGACCCTTTGAACTCCATGGATGAAAGTGATGAGAGAATGAATGCATGCTCTTTGAGAGCTTAAGTGTTTGCTCACAAGTTTACCTGTCCTCCTGAATTCAACAATTCCTCAAAGAGTCCTTGAGCAAGAAGGCGAAAGGACCAGTACTTGTAAGTGGGCCAGCGTGCACCAGAACCCACGAGCACACTGGATTCCCGTTATGACTCAATTGTGGATGAACCTCAACTGAGTTAATATCTGGTTTGACCTCAGTAACCTGTTCTGTAAGAAGTAAGTCCTATATGTCGATAGATAGAAGAAAGTAGGTGACTACTAGATAGGTACATAGTTTATACCCAGCAGATAAGGGCTGTCTTTACTAGTTACCCAGTTGGTAGGAAGTAAAAAATGCGACTGAGCTAACCACACCATGGTTAGCTAAGTAACTGGAACCCAACAGAAAACTGTTTTCTGATCACTTACCATCCATCCTTCAGGGTGCACAGCTGGGGTACTGGTTTACTCCAGCCATATTGGTGCCGGTTAACGCCTTGCTGGGCTTGCCTAGTGACCACTTACCGGCCCCAAAACGCTCACTACCGGCCTTGGTGTCTAGTAGGTTAGTACCTCTGATAAGACTTTTAGTGACAAGGGAATGGAAAGGGAGGTCGAAAAAGAATATACTTGTATGTTAGTGGTTAGTACCTCTGACAAGACTTAGTGACAAGGGAAGGGAAAGAAGAGATTCTGTACAAAATAAGTGTGGGGTGGGTAATCCAACGGATGACAAAAAAAAGTTTGCCAACCGGGTAGGAGTGTATTTATGCTGTTATATACTGATTTTTTTTTAAAAATTGGATGTACACATACTCAGCCAACATATTGAAATCAGTAATACTCACTCACACTGGTTTGCCCCAGTGTTGGGCGGGTATTTCCATTGTTCTAATTCAACTAATTTTGGTTAGATTTTGTAAGAACTGCAGTTATGAAGTTTAAGAACGGCTCTGATATCCGTCAGGGGTTTGGCTCAGTTTCTAATACCCAACCCAACGCTTGTCCACCCCTCCCCTGCACCCCTCCAAAAGCTGGCTCCTAGGCTGGCTGGCGGAATGGTAGAAAGTAGACACTAGAAACCCGTGTGTTATGTTCTGGTTCTAATTGATTCCATTGCTTTTCCACACACACAGGTTGGAACTTGGTGGTAGAACAAACACCTTGAAAATTGCAAGAAAGCTTTTTTAAGTAAGTGGGCGGGCTTTCCGCTTTACACATGAGTCATGTTTTGCAACTCATCTTTTGGAGCTCAAGAGGCTGAACAATCCCATCCCATGAATATATATTCCTCTCAGGCTACCAAGTAGTGCTTATAATAGCTTCACAATAGTAACTTAAATACAAGTTAGTGCTGAGGGCAGGGCTTTAACAATTGAAGGCCACTTGGCAGTCACCAGGGATTACAAGTTTTGTCTCCAAGCTGAAAAGGCCGTTCTACTGCACGTTATTTCTCACTAAATTTGTCCAGTGGAGCCAGGACTCTACAATATACCTAGGCTCCTCCAAATCTTATAGGTATGCTAAAGAAGCACATAGTGAACAAAGGATAGGTTAGATGATAGTACCTTGTATAGGTATACCTCTGGCTGTTGATATTCTGAAATATTCAAATTGAGGGCTGCTGGCAGCTGGAGCCTGGACCCATATTTTGAGATAACCCATACTTTGAAATAATGAAATATTTGGGACAAAATTTGACAATTATCAGTGACAGGTATTGATGCATAAGCTTACCCTCTATTCCTTACTTGGTGAACAAGGAATAGGTATTAGATAATACCTTGTGTTCCACCTACCAGACTGTTGAAATTATGAAATATTCAAATTGGAACTGCTGGACCCATAGGTATTTTGAATTAATTCAATAATGTTTCAACAAAGTTTTCCAATTATCAGTGGCAGGTACTATACGGTGTTGAGCAGTTTCTTTGAATTTTTGGGAGAACCCTTGGTCGCGGTTCTTCAAATATTTGGGAGTCGCTTTGGAGAGCATTGCCAGTTTTGATTCATTTGAAAAAAATCAGAATCCAAAAATTGTCAGCTTCAGTTATTTCAAAAGCCTTTAAAAATTTGATAGTTTTCTTGAAAGAACCAACAGTCATTCTTAAAACCTTAAAGAATTGATAGTTTTCTTGAAAGAACCAACAGTCATTCTTAAAACCTTAAAGAATTGATAGTTTTCTTGAAAGAACCAGAAAAGAACCAGCGGTTCTCTGTTCAGTTGTTTGACTTTTCAAGTTCTCTGCGAACTATGGTTAGCCTATATAACAAACCTAATTCTTTGAATGTTTTGAGAACTGGCAGGTAAGTGGGTATGTACCTGGCTTGCTAACCGATAGGTATCTGTCCCTCATTCTAAGAACCACTCAATACTGGTGTACACATTACAGGAGTAGTTACATTCCAAGTTCTGCTGTACATATTTAGCTCTGCTGTATCCCAAATTTAAAGCTCCTATCAGATCACGTACATTCAAATCATCCATCATATTAGTAGCCACTCCCACATCATTTGACGTCACAATCATATTTTATAGTGTGTCTAAAATGTACACTGGAATTCCACACTAATGGCATTGGTTTATGATCAACATTTTGCCTATTAACATTTATGGTTGGATTGCGAAATATGTTCATAGATCTTTAGTTGCAAAAAATCTTGGGTATAGATTTGTCTTTAAACCTTCATAATTGGATTGCCTCAACCTTTTATCTTGGGACTTATGCATTTCAAAAGTACCTAGATTTTGTTCATTTCATGTATTGGGTGGATTTTTTGACAAGTTATGATTGCCCCATGACTAGCATTTTTCTTTTCTTTTTTTGAGGTTGTCAAAGTAAATAACTTTGCGACTTTGTGGACCCACCTTCAGAGCAAATGGATACTTGCTTTTTAAACTTGTTCTTAAGATATTTCTACTTGGATTTTTTTTAATGTGTGTTTTGCAATTCTACAACATGAATTAGTGAATGGACATCCAGTTCACTTTTAATATGCGATTAGTGTGCATCCAAGGTCAAAAACTTTATGAATGGGCCATGCAAGGGAATTGAACCCCTCATTCATGTTGTCAAGAAATCAATTACATGGCTTATTATAGATGGAATTACCACATTTTGAATAGCCAAATATTAAACAAACCATGATTATGAAAATAAGGTTCACCTTGAACCAACAATTTTGCAATGGAAGATAGTGATCCCAAAATAACTTTGTTTATCCCCATAACAAAAAGAACTACACAAATATAAAAGTATGGCTCAAGGAAGATACAATCAACTTCAAACATGGCACCTATTCCTTTTACCATCACCAAGTTCAACAAAGTAACACTTTGAAAACCTAGAAAACAATTGATTCCAACTAATCATCACAAGGTTGGAGGGGCATGTGTATGAATGCCACCCTAAGTTTTACGAGTACTTCACACACACAATTCAAAGCTATGCATCTTTAGCATACCACATGTTCATTCCTTTCCATTCCTAAATGACAAATTATAAGGAAATTTTTTGATGTAAAACAATGTTGGAAAAACATGCAGATCATTAAATCAAGGTGGGTGGTAAACTTATTTCTTGACTTTGATTTCATGAACCTAAAGGTACTAAATGTGTGATCATCATTCACTAACCCAATGACTTGGACAATTGTAACCTTCGCCAATTTGACATATTTTAAGATGTGGTGATTAATAATTTGACTTGTAATTAACCTTTCCAAAATTGAATCAAAGGATTAATGTTATGCAAAAGGGCCATAGTAACTTGAATGTTGTTCTTCATGGAGAACACAAAAGTGAATTATTGCAAATCCAAGGCGATTGCATCTAAAAAAGGATGAACCCATTGCTCTTCAAGTTTAATTTTTCTAGGGGCACAATAGAAAGTTTTGACTGTGTTCAAATGCTTGTCGAACCTAGTTTCAAGTTCATCTTACAACCACTACTAAATCTACACAACCCCCAACACATCCATCAATTCTTCAACAAGAAATTGAATTTCCAACTCAATGATCAATTCACCAACAACAAGTGGAGCTTATTGTTTCACCCCATTCACAATAGTATAATGGATATCATGGGTCACCCAAGTGATCGCACTTATTTCCACACATTTATGGTTCACCCAAATGTGTTTACCATTGAACTCAAACACCAAGTGATCAATTTTTGTGATGGGGTGAACAAACCACTTCATGTTCATCTCTTCATGAATAGTTGTTACAAGCCCATGAAAACCATGAAATAGATCATCATTGAAAGTTAAAACCACATCAACATAAAATTTGTGAAATTCATCTTGGCAAATTTTCACAACATCCATGAAATTGCAAACAAAAACATCATGCAACTAAGTGAACTTCACCAAAACATTTGTAGTTTTCATGACATCCAACAATGGATGAAAAATAAATTGTTTGTGCAATTGGTAGTGTGGCAGATAGGTGACTGGACAACACCTATAGTCTTGTTCAATTTGAATTATGATTGTAGATTACAATTACAAATGTAATGTGATACATAGGTGATTGGACAAGTAAACATAACATTTTAAAAAACTTGAATTGAAACTATGGATGATAGTTGCAAATTTATGAATGTGTTAATGGCTACTTAATGCATGCAACATGTCATGTTGATCATGATGGTTTTTTTTTCATGAAATAACCAAGAAAAGATTATGCCCACCAATTCTTCCAATTTTCTCTAGCCATAACAAAATTTCTTCACAAGACAATTTTTTGAAAAATTCAACCCACCTATCCCAACAATATACATAGACCAAAACATTTTTTTCACAAAAAAAACCTTTGTTAAATAAATCAACACTCCAATTCTAACAATTTCCATTGGCCTAAAAAATTAGCCCACCAATTGCGACAATTCCCATTGGCCTAAAAATTATGCCCACAATTTCTAGGAATCCTTTATGCCCATAACATTATTTCAACAACATAATCACCACAAAGAACAACATTTCACCAACCAATTCCAACATAATTATCACAAAAAAATATTTTTAAAGTCTCAATAAGAAATAGAAAATTCGAGTGCCTTATAACAGTTCGTTGCATTCAAATTAGGTTTTGCACACAATTGACAGATGTTGACCTCAACACCCAAAAATAGTGGCAACCAAATTGTGCCCAACCTTACTTGGGAACTCTAGTCCTACACTATCATGCATCATTTGTTCCTAAACTATTCCTCAAAGTTTAACTAGCCAAAAGTGTATCTTGTCTAGACAATTTCAATGGCACCTACTAATGTCCTACTACTATCTACATTCAAAATTTCTAGTGGGGCTTCAAGACCAAATGCCCTTCCATGTGTTTCAATGTAATCATCATACATATTTGCCACAACTTGTTGGCCTTTAAGTTGTTTCTAAAGGACAACCTAAAGGCTATGTGATAGAAAAACAAAATGTTCATCAAGCTCATGGGGAAGTTGCACACTACAGTTTACACAAAAGGAATCAAACTTGGATTTACATAAAATATTTAAAATATTACATTGATTTCAAATTCATTTATTCTATTATTTTTTTTAAACTAGGTTTAGTTGAATTAAGCCTTGAAAATAAAATAAGCTAAAACAATAATGAATATCAAATTTCAAATTTTATTTTCTTTAAGTATATGTACATTAATCACATTGTGAAAAAATTCAACACTCCATTTGACAACAATATATGATATTTTTTATAATTCAAAACTTATTTCAATTTTGTGAATAAAGAAAATCAACACCTTTCCCAACTATAATTTGATTAGATGTATGACTTCCAACAATTTTTTTGCAAAAAAGGTTTTATATGTACTTTTGAAAGTTAAATGTGTCAATATCAAAACACAAAAAAAATGTAAGAAAATTGTGTCAAAAGTTTAAAATGATGATTTATCATGTTTCAATAGTTATACATGCAAGTTTTCATTGAAAATTCCAACTAAAATTTGTATTTTGTAATCTTTTTGTTGAAATTTGTTGTATCATGACAAAACTTATGTTAGAAAAAAATATTATAAAATTCAATATTGAATTTTTTTTTGGCAAAAAAAATTCAACATTTCACTAAGATGTGAATCAGTATTGATCACACATTTTCATCACTAAATCATTTCCAATTTGTAATATGCCACATCAATTTTTGAGTGTAGTGAGAACTGCAACACTATGACAAGATTTTGTATACAGTGTAATGTGCAACCACCCCATGCAACAAATGCTAAAAATTAACAAGAAAAAACCCAACATCCCATTTATGTGTTGGGCACCTTCTATTGTCAATCCCATTATTCACCCATAAACAACGAAATAAAATGATGGATGAAGATACTAGCCCATAGTCTAGCTATAATATTTCTTTCAAGGTCCCAACATATTGGATCACTCCAAGAATATCATCTTCACTCCCTTGGGATTGTTGAAAAATAAATGCCACGCTAGTATCAAATGTAACCAACAAGTTATTTTCATCATTGTCAACTCAGAAGTGGTACTTTAGCATACATTAGTGTCATGAAACTTGGGGGAATAGAAAACAAGACAAGATCTAGGTCTTAGTCATATCAAAACCAACATGTTAGGTGTAAATCGTGTTCCTCACCAACTTAGCCATCTCATCAACCTTTTTAAATTGGGCTAGAAATGCCCATGGTGTATTGTGTGTAATAGGGTTTATTGCCCATGCACAATCAAAATCAAATTTTTCACCTTCAACATGTGTTTTTTCATCCTAATATTTCTTTACACACACACCAAACTCATGTATATAGGTAGGTATGTGTGATAGTTTGTTTGACTTGAAAGCATGAAATGGATTTCATGGTACCACAAGCTAAAAACACAATTTGTGCATGGAGATCTAGTTGGCATGCACATGTTCAAACAAGATTAGGGTTTAGGGTTTAGTGCAACATCAAAATAATTGGAGTAGAAAGAAAATTCATCATATCCACGGTGACATGATTTCCATGTTTGTGAACACATAATTGTGAACAAGATCTCGTAAATTTAAGGCAAAGACAATTTTTTCTTCCGCTTTTAATATCTCTCTAGCCATTCCTTCCTTTTCTACATCCCAAATGCTTTTAAATACATTTTGAAATTATTGCAAATAGTGAGTCACAAACTTCATAATCTCATATACTATATATCTTTCATTCATTGATATTTAATGATGTGACATGTTACAAAGATATCCCCTGAGGACTTTCATCATTTGTTCCATTAAGTACATCTAACAACCATGGATGGGCTAACATATTTCTAGTTCATCCACAACATGCAACAACAAATAAGTCATTATGTCAAAAAAAAGAAAAAGGAAGGAACTTTTTCTCTAGGAGAAAAAAAATGATTGTTGCATCTTTTCACAAGTTCCCAATCTCATTAACGTTCCACACCTTCACACAAACCTAGTGGAATACATGACTTACACTACTACAAAAACATGGTTTTTATGCCCCTAACAAACTGACTAGAATGACTATAAAATCAGCCATCATCATTCCATGATGACTAATTGTGTTTCTTTTCACTAAATTAAAAAGTAGGTATGTTTAATGTGACTAATTTCAATTAGCATTCAAATCACATTAGACATCCCCAACTACACGTGGAAAGTCCTTTGCTTACATGGATTACGAAGCTTTACTTAAACGACTAAAACTAGTCATTGACTTTTTGACATGTATTTCGACATGATTCATATTACTAATTTAAGACATTATTGCTACTAGTACACATTTGATGTGCATTACAACATGTCACATGTGATTAAACTATGTCATCATTCATATTTTATCTTGCTAGTAACATATGGAAATTATTCCTTAAATGAATTTGAAGCATTAACAATAATCATTTTGTAAGTTACAACATTGTAAATTGGATGGAATTATTCATATCTAAATAATAATTGATCAAATAAGATATGCTTGTTGAAATGGTGTTAATGTCTGATGAAGAACATGACATCATTAAATTTCAAAATATTATAAAATAAAAAAGCATAAAACTAAGTTCAATCCTTAGCTAGGACTAGCTGAACCTTGCAAAGAAGATGAAAAAAATAAATTTCATATTTCTATTGGCCCACCTTCCAACCTATAAACCATGTTGCAAATTCTCACTAGAAACATTCAACAACCATAATATAGTTATTATAGTATAATATTTGGTACAAAGAAAATTGGATATAAATCCAAAGTTGTCCTATATTGTTGTTCAATTAATGTTGTTAAGAAATCCACAAAAAATTCATATGGAACAAAATCTCTACCCAAAAAAATAAAAATTGATCAAGGTATTTATTTAAGAAAATTGGACATAAATCAAAGTTGTCTAGTATTATTGATGTCATTGGTAAATCTACAACTTATCCCCATGTAACAGAATCCCTACCCATAATTAAGCAAAATTGTATCAAGTTATATATTTAAGAAAATTAAACATATATCCAAAGTTGTCCCACATTATTGTTGTTGTTGGGAAATTCATGCAACCTATTCATATGTAAAAGAATCCTTGCCCATAAAGCAAAATTTGATCATGGTATTTATTTTTAATTGGACATAAATCAAATTTGTCCCAACTACTAATGTTCTTGGAAAACTTGCAACCTATTCACGTGTAAGAAAATCAAATTCCTTGCCCATAAAACACAATCTAATCTTTACATATTTCAAAAATAGGAAACAATTCCAAAGTGCTTCCATATACCTTATTGTTTGCCTAAATGGCTCTATAATTTAGTAGCTACTCACATGTAATAAAATCCATGCCCATTAATCCAAGCTTAAGCAATATAAAAGTATACATTATCTAAATTGTCCAAGTTTGAACACATGTTGAATTTGACAAAAGTGTGGATTAACCATCACTATTAAAAGTTGTTGCATATTCTTCCACACTGTCTATTCCATCATTTGCCATTCCATCAAACACATCATGAATCAAATATTTTACAAGTGTAGAACCTTCAACAATCACAATGGGTTGAATTGATTCATCAACAGTGATTGCAGCTTGCAAACCTACATATGCATCATCATTTTGTAACCTAAACATATCAAACCCACAAAGGTCAATTTGGACATTATCAATTATGTGTCTCCCACAAGGTTCTTTCCACAAAATGACTTTCCATCCTCTTTCCTTAGGGTCACTAGGAAAAAGATTTGATCAACATGTAGTGGGAAAATGAAGGACTAGTTTGAAATGGGAATTATGGAAGCAAAGTTTACAAGAGTGAAGCCATATTCATTTTGTTTCACTATTGCGCTACTCCCAACATAATTTACTTTCACCCAATTACACAACAAGACAACAATGTTTCATACCTTGTAATTTAACTCTAAAATCTTTTCTACCCATCCTACATATTCCAATTTTGCAAGGATTGGTTGTTGATCATTTGGTCCTCACACACATTCTTATTCAAATTTGACTATTACACCACTATCACATGTTGTCAAGTGTTCTTTAACACTTGAGACATGAATATGAGTACCAACACCCACATTGTTTGGTAAGACTTGGCTTCAATTGGTGGCATGGATATGTGCACCACATCTTTTTCAATTGTTTCCCCTTTTTTGATAGCTATTGTAGTTGAACTTCTTATGCACATTGGAAAATGAGGCATTTCCTTAAGGTGATTTGGGAACACAACAACCCTTGCTCGAGATCAATTTAGGGTAAATAATAAAAAATTATCTCTTGATGTCATATTTGTACTTCTTTAACATATTTCCTACCACAATTTTCATCACCAACTTTTTGCCTTGCAACTTACAAACAATGGCATGCCATGTTTTCAAATTACATTTGAATCAAATTTGAATTTGGTCCATTACATAGTGATCAAATTTTACTACAATAGGTTCAATGAAATATATAGTGAAACATTTTTACTACATATTGACTTAGTTCATCTATGGTGGATTGGGGTTTAAGGCTATGTAAAGTTATTTCACTATAAAGGCCCCATAGGCATTCATTCCAAGTCTATAATACCTTAGTGGGCTACAATTAGCTTTCCCTTTATTGACCGAAATAAGGTATGTCTCAAGATTGTGAAAGTATTTTTTGTTAACAATGTATTTATAAATATTTTGCTCAAAACTATTTTGTACAAATTTTATATATTTGGGCCAAAGGGATAAAATTTTGAAGTATTTTCTTGGGAGCCCAAACATCAACACCCTTTAAAGTTCTATAACTTTTAGTGTTGAATCATAGAGGCTCATGCTAAAAGACATCTTTTACTTCTTTTTTTTTTGGTGTTGTTTGGTAATTATTGGAAATTGTTTGGTTGTAAGTTTTTCAATATATTTTTGTGACTCACATAATCAATTTGTGATTTAAAAAATAGTTTTATATATGGCAATCAATTTGAATAAAATAAAACTTATTAACTTTAAAATATTAGTAAAAAGTAAATTTTGTGTACGTACATCATCCAAAACTCTAGAATTCTCAAACTACCTTAGTTGAACAAACATTTACATTAGCCAACAAGTACAAAATTGAAACTACTTTACTTCGGCTAGAGAAAAAATCCCTTCTACTTCCTAGGAATCAAAATATGGAAACCAATTTTATCTAATTACTCCACCACTATAGCCGCCCTAGTGGTTAATTTATGGACTTCATTCTAGTTCCAAGTCAGATGATGAATGAACATTTCCATTAACCCACATACCATCACATGTTGCAAGATGTAATCTAAGTGCTTACAATGCACCCACTTGCCACATGCACTTAATGAGCCTGTCATCATTAACACAAAATCTATGCAAGTGCAAGTAGGGAAATTGCCAATTATAACCTCATATTGTTTATGGTTTCCAGTTGGACTTGAAATGATTATATATATGCTTCCATATCTAGGGGAAGGAACATTGGTGGGTGGTAAGATGTTTGCCAAAAGAACACATCCAACCTCCCACTTGTTTTGTTGTTGAGTAGAAATCTTGAATATTGAAACATGATGAATATTTTTCTTGTTACAAGTTTTTGGCCAATTATCTACATCCACCGGTTTATTAACATGGAAATATGCATGATCACTAAAGAGATTTATGGGGTGACATTTTGGTTTCTCGGAGAGGAAAAAACCAGTTTCTTCCAATGCCATCACCTCACCTTGGGTGAAATATGTTATATCCTACATAGGCCATAAAGAAGGCACCACGAGCCTTCCAATTGCATACTTTCTCCCAATGCCTCCAACACAACAACTCTAATATCATGACAAAACCAAAATTTGTGTAGCTCAATTGTCACACCTTTGGCAACACTCCAATTACCAACATAATAAGGAATAAGAATACCCCATTTTGTTCCCCTTGAAATGATTTTTGCTTTGCAATAATGCTTGGTGTCCTTTTGCAATGCCGAACATTGGGCATTGGACTTGGGGTTACATCATTCAATGTGCCAAACATCATCACCATAAAGGGCATTCCAACACCTCCTTACCATTATGAATGAAAATTGGGAAGCCCTCTTGTGAACGATTGGATTGCCTTACATCTCCATTGGGTGTAGAGTTGTGCGAAGTGAATTTGACTTGCAGACGGGATAACTTTACATGATCGTGCCTATGTGAGTCACCTTCTAATCCAAGGGGCAATTTTTTCTTTCATTTAACGAATCCAAATACCTCTTCACCTTCTAAGTGCAGTATCTTTGATGTATACGAAAAACCCAAAGTTAATATGGTAACTACTTTAGCCATTTGTAATGGATCACTAGATTGGCTCACCCTATGCAATCGCAATTTATCCCTATATGGACCAATCCCTAAGCGACCATAGCGAAGGAAAGCATAGTGTAATGTTGATTGCTTGAAAGTTTGCATGTAATCATCTAAGGTGGCAACATACAAGCAAACATCTCTTTTCCCATATTCTTAGAGCCAAATGTTGTGAATTGTTTCAAATAGGTTACAAGTCGACATGTTTGTTTCTTCCTCCAACGAGAATTTCTACATTCACATTCAAGAAATGGATTCAAAGGAAAACATGAACAATATTTTCCAATGTACAAAGTGGTGTAGAAAATTCTTACATTTAGCATGGATCCTCCCATTGCTTCACGTGAAAATGCCAAAAGCTCACCTAGTTGTTGAACTCATGAATTGCACCCTCAACAACAGATCGATAGGAGTACCACCAAGAGTGAATTGCAGCATAGCAGACGTCAGCTTCTTATAAGGATTTTTCTTTCTTATAATCATAGCAAAGAGCTTTGTGCAAATCTTGGAACTCTAGAGCAATGAATTGTTTTATGTGTTGGTCTAGTGATTGAGTCCAATGGAAAAGACAAATATAATATTTGTTAATCAACTTCATAGTAAGATCCCTAGTCCCATAAACAATACGGACAACATTCTGATTTGCTTGGGCATTGTCTGCTTCATGCCTTTGAAATTTGGATTTGCTACACCTTTCTTCAAAATAATGGCATTCATCTTCGTCCAAACTATACATTGGGTTTCAGTGTCCTCTAGTTTCATATCATAGATAGCAATAAACATTACTTTACAATAGATAGGGTCATAGACATGGCAAGCCATGGTTGTCCAACCTTGGAACACCTTTGACATGATCAAACATCATCCAAGAATTTTCCAAATCACCCCCAAGTTGCATCTGCTTGATTAAATCGACTCCACAACATCCCCTAGTTCAACCGAAATTTTGAAAAGATAAACTTTTTGACTAGACTATTGCCCATGAAAATAATTGTTTTAAATGTAATCATAAAGACTCAAGGACTTGAACACAAGGATGGAATGAAGGGAGCCTATGTTCCTTGGGCAATGTTTGATCGATGATATCAAGTTAGGAATGTTAGGAAAACACAAAGGAACGAACATTGACATGGCTTGATTGAGTTTTTCACCTTTTAGAAGCTCCACATGAACTTCCCCATCCTCATCAAAAAGATGATGAATAAGAACATTTTATTCACAACCAAGGATATTACGAAAGATGTAGAATTGGGCGTACACAAAACTTCTTTAGCAACCATGATTTTCATCTCCTTGAAATACTCGTTGCACTTTCCTTCGGAGACATGATGTGCATGTGTTCCAAGGTGGATGGCTGCTCTTAACAAATCGGACAAAGAATGAACCACATAATACATGCAGCCTATACATGTCTGCACACACATGGGGGAGAAACCACAAGCCTTACAAACAATCGTGCAAGAGGGAGGAGGTGGGACAATTTCATTGGCAACAAGAACTTGGGACAAATCACCGCTCCAATCAATTTCATTGTGAGCATTATATCAAAAAAACACAAAACAAGAATCATTTTGTCACTAGAGATGGCCCAAACATTTAGCATTTCGAAGCCCAAACTAAAAGAGTTTTTAATGTTGGTCGTTTCCACTTTGCACCAAGCGTGATCGTCATATTCTTTGTCCATGCATTACATCTATTTAGAAACTCTTGTTGGCTTGCAAGTGGGAGCTCAAACAACACATCATTGTCATACTTCATGGGGAGAAAGTTGATTGCTTCAATTTTCATTGTTGCATAATGTAAATACCTCAACTCATTACAAGTATGTCAAATTTGGGACATTGCCTTCAACAGGTCCACAACATTGCGCTTGATAGTTGTCAAAGTTGGCAACACCAACATAGGGCTTTCACTTGGCCCTTGTGAAATAACAATCTTTCGTTCATAGGCATCAAACACGTTAAAACTGATACTAAAGTTCCCATCTTTGTTGGATGAATCACCAAGGTCAATGAATGTTGATTCCCAAAGCAATTTCGAGGTTCCAAAGTACAATGGTTAGTTATCAGGATTAGTCTTGACTTCAATTATTAGAAGAACACAATTAGCAATGAAAGTGGTCGTGCCCAGTGTGAAAACTATATCTTGTGAATTCCTAACTAAGCTTTCACCAACTATTCAATACTTGTTATTGCTAACCCTCACTACAATCCTTGAGGGCTAGATGATGGGACTTAGTAGATGGAACTGATGACGACATTATTGTTTCCATAAGCAACATCCTCAAAAACATGAATTGAACCCAATAGGAAGCCAAACATTGTGCAAATGCATTTTTCTATCACATTCTTCATCTCCCACCAACATTGTGAAATCATGTTTTCCTTTTGCACAGAAAGTTGCCATCAATTCTGGTTTGAAACTAGAATAATCGGTGGGAAAAGGAGTACTAAAAATATGTATGTTGAACTATTATGTACTTCAACATGTAACTTTAGGAAAGAATAAAAGATATCTTCACTTGTTGAAAAAAAATATTTATTATGCGATTGTTGAAAATAAATTAATAACAAAACAAAAATTATAAGGTATTGAAATCCTCCCAATGCCTAAGAAATATAATTAAACCGTCAATGAATTAAATAAAATTTAATACATCCTGACACTATCGAGGAGTGAAAAGGAACCAAAACATTGAGGGACATAAAATCAATTTCAAATTATTTGAAAAAAAACTTTTCCAATTTGATAATACAAAAATTGATAGTTGGTTTTTTTTTTCACCATAAACCTTAATCCTGAAAGTTGATACCTTTTGGGATTGATATTTTCTTTAAATGTGAGCCAAAAGAAGCTAGCAACTAATTTAGATATTGTTGCATATAGAAAACATTGGAGAAAGTTATCTATGATATAATCCGATATAAATTTGCCACAAAGGTATGTTAGTAATGGTGCTCTTGGAACTTGTGTCCTTAATACATCCACCGCAAAAAAACGTATGTAATGGTTTTCTTGGAACTATAGTTTTTCCCAAACAATGTATGCAAACTCGCAAAACATACCTATGATAGTCAAAATACATTTATCAAAGGAATCATTGCTAGAATTTTTTTAATTATGTGTCTTTGAATGGATGTTCATCTCATTATGAAAAAATAGTTATTCCCAATTATTGAATAGCAAGATTTTATGTTATGTAATAAATTTGATAACATGGAAATACGAATATAATTGTAATTGTCAGGATGATTACAAATGGAATTTCCATAACATGACACATCCATAATGCCATTAATATGTTCTAATGAGGAAGTTGGTCATTGTATTTTTCAAGATAACTAAATTTACCAAATTAATATCCATGGAAAAAACAACATCCCAATTGCAACACATGAATTTTTTATCTATTAAAAATTTATTAAATAAATTTGGGAAAATATAACATCTATATTGATTGACAAAACATTCCATGATTTTAAGATCTTTCGATGTCCTTTCACCCTTAAAATCCAAAGTGGTAAAATGGTTTTTTGAATGACTTAGGATAAAAATTTAGAAACCTTATTGGAATGAATTTCCAATGATAATTCATAAAGCAAAAGATATGCATGACATCAACATGAGACATGAAACATAAAATATAACTTTTCAATTATTTTTAAATTAATAACTTTTTAATGTTTTTAAAATAAACGTATTAAAATACATAGATTAATTATAAAAATATATATTGCCAGAAGATCTTGAAATTTGAAATGATTGGATCAAATAAGTTAAAATTCTATGATGGAAAGGTGAAAAAAGAAATTCACATGAAGTTGTCAAAACGTGAAAATACCAAATTTTCAATTAAGGAAACTGCTTGAGGTCCTAACACCTAAGAAAACATCCAATAAAAAAATGTCTTACTTTTACTTGATTTTTATTTGAAGGCAGTAAATAATTTTGGTAGCTATGTGAAACAATATTATTAAAAATTATCTATTTTTGAGGAACTTATTCTGTTTAGTAGACAAGTCAAGTAGGGGGTGTGTTTCCCAACCTTTATGAAACATAATGTCATCAGAAAATTCCACCTTAAAATTTAAAGAATGTTGATGGTTGGTGTTGAATATATTACATTTTTTTTTTCATTAGTCAAAGTAATCCTCCAAAACAAAAATGAACTAAATTTTGTCTTCCACTAATATTAATTGATTTAAAATTTGAAAAAAATAGCTTTAGGGAATTAAATTATGTGGAAAAAAATTTAAACGATTGTTGTTTCAATACCAAGGACATCGTACATAAAAGATTAACCAATGTATATTGATTTTGGTAAAATAATTAAAGGGTTTAAGGATTAGGGTTTAGGAGGAGAACACGTTGATATTCACTATAAATAAAATTCACTAACAAAACCAGAAAAATAGATCATATTTGGCCATGGATCACCATAGGATATGAAATTTGCACCGTTGTTAATTGGTAAAAGCAAAAAAAAAACAAAGCCTCTAGTAATCTAGAAGGTAAAAGCAGTAACTTAGAAGTTGAACATCATAAAATATAAATAACAATATTAAGGTTCATGCTAATAGCAATCATATTTGAAATTGCAAATGCAAGGTGATGAAGTTAGAGAGGTAATGCTGCAAGAAGGAGAAAGTAGTCTCATATTTGGACAAACTCAAAACAACATAAGAAGACGAATGCAATGGCACAAGCTCGCAAGAGATCCTTACAAATGAAACACTACGAAGAACTCGACGAAGAGGCGGGTTTAGATTTTCTATTGCATTTTATTTCACAATTTCAGCTTCTTGAAGTTGGCATTTCAAGTGAGTCAAAGGGATTAGGGTTTTTTTTCAATGTGTTTTTTAGGGATTCAATTAGTTTGAAATTTTGCTCCTTTGATTTGCGAGTTGCAACCGAATGTGTTCAGGAGGTAAAAATCTCTTTTATTCCTTTTATGAAACTTTTTAAAATGTGATGTTTTCTTATTCGCTCAAACAACCTTGTTGCCAAAGGTAGCCACACAAACCATATCTAGCGTTAAAGCATTTCACACAATTGTTTTCATTTTTTTCTTTATCTTTCTACACCATGTTGAACTCAATGCATCCATATCCTATCATTCTTGTTTTTTCAATCCAGGAAGGGGGCACAAAAAGAAACACTTTCTTTTTTTGTTTGATTGAACAAACTCCGACAATAACTAAGGTTCAATTTCTATTCATCTTGTTTTCTTCCCTTTTTTTTATCCTTTCAATCACACTAGGTTCCTCCATATCTAGCATTTGCTACAAGAGAGAAGGAGCTTACCCACCTGCCATTCCCACTTGGGTACTTTTGATGCCAAAAGTTCCTAGGTGCATGATGATTTCAAACCCCTTCTAACTCCAACAAGTCTTAGGTACCATTTTTAAAAAAAAATGTTGCTAGGGAGATAAGAAGTTCATAGCCAAGGAGTTCAAAGGTTAAAGCTCCCTAAGTTTGGTAGCAAGGAAATAAGCCTTATCTAAAATTTGTCAAACCTTTTTGAACAAGCTTTTTTATTCCTAAATGTTTTCAATCTTGGATACGCTTACTTGTTGGGGTACTTTCGACAACAAAAGTACCCTCTCTTTTAGGCGCTTGAGGGAAGTTAACAGGAGCGACCAAAGCTCTTTCGTTGGTTGCTAATAAGCTTTTGCAAGAAGTCTATGAGAGGAGCTTAAACCATTCATGTTTTTTATTGTTTCGCACAACATGGACACCTCCACATGCAACGAACATTGAAAATCAATTTCGATCAGTAATCCAAACTCGGTCTTTTGCATTTATAACTGCCCCTAGAGGTAAGTGATAGGCTATATATATATATATATATATATAATTTTATTTTTCTTTGTGTCCCTTAAATGACATAATAATCTTGTCGATCCATACGCAGGGAGAGTGTAGCTCTTCTTAAATGTTCTTCCTTTATTTTTTATATAAGTTTTGAAATCCATGATCTATGGTTTTTGTTGCAAGGTGGGGATATGAAAACAAGCTTGAGCTCTTGTCCCTCATCCTCGGCAAGACCCTCCTGGCTTGCAACTTGGGATTGCTTACAGAAGATGAAGGTCGCAAATGCAAGTTCATATTCATCTTTTTTATCGAACTTTTCGACTTTTGATTTTCTTGAATGCATCAACGGAAAAAGAGGGTTCACCTCCTCTTAAACCAAAACCTTTAAGCTCGAGTTCATGTTTGGGATTTTGTAGGAGCTCCTTGGAACTTTTTTCATTTTTTTTTTCATTTTTTCTCTTTATGTCCATGATTGTCAAAGTGCTCTCGTTGATCCATGGGTAGGGACATCACAACTATTCCAAGATTTTGGGATTGCAGATCCAAGGTTTGGTTCTCACGACATCTTGGTGAAAATCTCAAGCTCGTTTATTTTTAAGGTTTTCTCTTACATGGGGTGATTTGGTTTGATGATCTTTGACATGACGGTAGAACCTTGAGGTGCCTTCTAACATCACATGTAATAGATGAAGGACACAAGTGTATGTTTATTTCCATTTTTTTTTTCCTACTATTGCCTTTAAAAAATTTCTTGAATGCATACATGGGGAGAGAATGATTTGCTTCTTCTCCTTCGCAACCTCCAAGCACTCTTTGGTTTCTCAGAGCTTTTATGAGTTTTGAAGAGTTCTAGATTTTTTATTTCTTTAGAGTCTAAAAGAGGAGTGTATTTTCTATACTTCTTTTATGTGTGTGTTACAAGTTCTAGAACCAAGGAGCACAACTCGTTCCCTAATCCCTGGATCTCAAGTCGATGAGATCAAACATCCCTTAACAACATGTGCAAGCATGAGGTAAAGGAGGTTGTTTCATTATTAGAGTGAGTTAGCACTAAAAGAGAGGGTCCTCTAATTGATGAATTCAATGTCAAGTACTTTTGTTGTCAAAAATACCTAATCATTGTCACTTTGTTCAATCAACTTTCAATTCGTCCAAGTTGCTTGCATTTGGTTTTGCTTTAAAACACCAACGATTGAAATTATTTTTAAAAAAATTCATATTAGGTTTACATCTCAAGGGAACACATAGGTCAATAATACACCATCACTGAACATACATTTAAATTCATCACTACTAAAATTCCTATTTTTTCAAATTGAGCAAGTCGACTAGATGGGTCTTTTTGACTAGAGGACATTTACTGAAGGCCAAGGGCTTGAATGACAATGGGTATTATTTAATTAATCAATTTGACTAGAGTGATTAATTTGACAATTAATCAAATTGAACATCTAGTCAAATTGGCAAGTGCCCTAGTCAATAAGAACATCTATTATATTCAATCAATAGGGCTAACTAAGTAAACTTAATCAAAGTGACCAATTACAAATTTTAATACTAATTGGGTATCTTGGGATTACATTTAACATTTTGACTATATTTGACCAATTAAAAAAAATTGGAAAATGTAAAAGTTAGCTAATCATAACTAAATGAATCATGACCAAATTAATTGTGATTAAAATAATTATATGATTTATCTAACTATGGTTAAATTGACTATATTGAAATTAGTTATGGCTCAACTACTTATGAAAAAACCAATTAAAATTAGAACTAACCATAATTAATCTAACCATGGTCATTTAATCATGTTCAATTAACCATAGTTGGTTTAGTTGTATATGTTTTAACCATGGTTAGTTAAACCATATTTAATTTAACCACGATTCATCTATCCATAAGTTATTCAGGAATTATAAATAATTTAACCATGGCCAATTTAACAATAGTTGGTTTAGCTTTAGTAGGTCCAGCCATGATAATGAGTTTAACATAATTTTTTTAACCATACTAGTTGTGCCATTGTTGGTTTTGCCATAATGAATTTAACCATGGTTATTATAATCATAAATAAATTAGCTATATTTATTTTTAACATATTATTATTTTACCTTAATAAATTTAACCATAATCAATAGACCCATAATTAATTTTAAAATATTGTTACTTTAGTCACGGTCGGTTTTGCCATAATTATTTAAACCATTTTCATTTTAACTATAATTATTTCATTCATGTTTATTTTAGTCAAAATTAATTTTTTCATAATTGGTTTCTTCATAAAATATTTCTTCATAAATTAGTTTAGCCATATTAACTTTATTAGTCATTAGTCTAGCCAAATATATTTATTCATGGTTAGTTGAATCATTTCTATTTTAACCATGTTTAATTTTTCCATAATTATTTTAATCATTCTTATTTTAGCCATAAATATTTCATTCATTCTATTTTAGTCATAATTAGTTTTTACATAATTGATTTTTCCATATAATATTTATTCATTAGTTATTTTAGCCATATATACTTTATTAGTAGTTTAGCCAAATTTATTTACTCATGATTAATTTAACCATTTATAGTTTAGCCATGTTTAATTTTTCCATAAATATTTAAACCATTTTGACTTTATCCATAATTATTTCATTCATGTTTATTTTAACCATAATTAATTTTTTGCATAGTTGGTTTTGCCATAAAATATTTATTCATAAGTTAGTTTAACCATATTGATTTTATTAGTGGTTGGTTTAGCTAAATTTATTTACTCATGGCTAGTTTAACCATTTTTAATTTAACCATGGTTAAGTTTTTCAGAAAACAATTCATTCATGTTTATTTTAGCCATAATTGATTTTTGCATAATTAGTTTTGCCATACAATATTTATTCGTTAATTAATTAAACCATATTAACTTTATAAATGGTTAGTTAAGCCATCTTAACTTTATTAGTAGTTAGTTTAGCCAAAATTATTTATTCATGGTTAGTTTAGCCACGGTTGGTTTAACCATAAATTATTTATTCTTTAATTAGTTTGGCCATATTTACTTTACTTATGGTTAGTTTAGCTATATTTATTCATTGGTCAACTTGGCCTTATTTATTTTATTCATGGTTAATTTCACCATATTTATTTAGATATGGTTAATTAAACAGTAATTAGTTTAATCATGGTTATTTTTCCATAATTATTTTGAATTTTTAGTTGGTTTAACCATTATTATTTTAATAATCATTCATTTTCTCATAATTACTGTAGTTGTGATTGATTTAAACATTATTTTATCAATCATTATTTTTCCATAATTAATTTTTCCTAGGTTAAATTAGCCACCTATTTAACTTATGTAATGTAAGTATGTGACTAAATAACCTAAATACAATTAGCTTATATGTAGGTGTATTTATTTGTACTTACCCTACTTGTACTCCATATATTTACCTATATTTTAGCCTATAGGTAATGTAGTTATATAAACTAGGGTAGGCCATTTATATACCTATGATAGATTATTAGTTAGTTAAATAATTATTTCCCTAAAATACACTAATGAATGTGCAATTAAATATTTAAATATTAATTATTACAAATACATTGTTGATCATGTATAATGAATTAGGTCAAAATTGTAAGGATTAATTATAATTTGGTTGTAGTTATCAATGATAACTAATTAATTATAAATAAATTATTACTATTTTTATTTTAACTTAATTAACATACATATTTACCTACCTCTTTATTTATTCAATTTATGTGTTTTACATAGTTATTTAAGAATAATGTTGTGTGAATTAAAAGGCTCTAGTGTTGTGTGGACATGAAAATGTTTTTCCCTCCAAAAAGTTTGTCCCATATTGTTTGTCATCCTTTCCAAATGATCAGCAATATAAATAGATGCACCATAAGCATCCAAGACATAATAAATATTTAAAAAAGGAAGACCACTTGAGATGAGCCAATTGAAAAGGCTCAACTTTAAAGGCCAAATTCACAATGAAATAGGATTTTCCTACCTAGGTCATTTAGGTGTAAGCTTAATCTAGGTGGTGTACATTTAAGCCTAGTAAAGGTCATAGCTTAGGTTTCCCTAACCTATTTTAAGCTTCTATACCTAGTTGCTAGTTATAAGCTCCTAGCCTAGGCCTAGGAATTTAGGTTGTAGGTTCCTAGACACATGGACCTTAGGAATAAATAGCTAATTTTAGGTCTAACCTAGGTTATTTAGGTTTTATCCATGTGGCATAGCCTAGATGGTCAATTTTTAAATGCCACATGGCATAACCTAATGGCCAATGTTTAAATGCCACGTGGCATAACCTAGGTGGCCAATGTTTAAATGCCACATGGCTTAACTTGGATGGCCATTGTTTAAATGCCACATGGCATTTGCTTAGTCAAAATGGTGTTTGACAAATCGAAAACTCATTTGATTGTAATATTGACTAGTCAAAAGTACTAGTTGAAATGACTAGTCAAAAATGCCAACTTAGGCTTGGTCAAAAAGTACATGGCCCAATCACAATGGACAAGTTCAAAATGACTCATCCAAAATGATTGGATGGTTTTTTTTATGCCTATCCAAAATGGGTCTTTTTTCACCAAAATCTCTAGTTAAAAACAATAGGAATTCTAGTAGCGCATTTCAAAAAATCATGCATACTTTCGACAACAAAAGTATAAATGAGAACATTTGAAATGGAATTTGATTCAATGTCAATCCTCTTGTGTTTGAGGTATGGAAAGATATTATCTTGCAGTAATATGAAAGAGTAGTTGCTTGTTTTTATAAATTCTAAATACAATAAACTTATTAATGAGAGTACCCAAATAATGCATTTGGGTTGAGTCAAGCATGAAAATGCATATGTGGCAAGAGGGGGTGCACATCTTTTTCTCTTTTTTGCACGTTCCATATCCAAAATGCCATAGGGGAGCTTGGGTACTTTTGTTACCGAAAGTACCCAAGCAATGTTACTGTGTCAACTCGACCAACACATCCTCTTACTTGGATGCGCTTGCTACATGTCCTTGACTATAGGAATCAAACCTTTGTTAAGTTTGTTTTTCCAAGGTTATGTAACCAAACATGGCAAATGTGATATCCTTTTGCCCTTGTAATTTTCTACACATCAAAATTGGGTATTTTTGTTACCAAAAGTACCCAATTGATTGCGCTATGTTGAATCAACAATATTGCCATGTTGTTTGGATTAGGTTGAATCAAATAGGTGATAGGGACATGCACACATCCTTTTTATTGTAGGTTCCATATCTATAATGACATGAGAGGTCCTCTTCTTTCCTTCCTTCATAAAATTCCAAATTGGGTACTTTTGTCATTGAAAATACCCAAACAATGTCATTGTGTCAAGTCGACTAATGTATCTTCCTGCTTAGAGGTGCTTACTATAGGTCGTTGACAAGAGGAATTGAACATTTTGTTTTTTTCCAATGTTAGATATCCAAGCATAGCAAAGAGGAACTCCTTTTGGTAATTTTTTTATAAAAAAATCCAAACACTACTACAAAATGTGGGTGTAATTCACTAATCCTCGTTCACTAGGCTAGTTAATTCATTACTTTCCAACTAGTCCCCGTGTACTAAAACTAGTGAACTCATTCAAAATTTAGTGAAATCACTTGACATACATGGACACCTTTTGTTGTAGTGAAATCAAGTACTTTTGTTGCCAAAAGTACCTTATCGATGCACTAAGCTGAATACACAATATCATGCTCCTCCTTTGACATGCTTCAAACATCTTGGTGACAAGAGTGGATGCTTTCCTTTGTTTTTTATTTTTTTCAAGTTTTTTGGTAAAGTTGTTACCCTTTGTAAACATATTCACAGAGATTTAGTCTCATCCAATTTGTAGTGATCTGGTCTAGAGACGCCCTACAAGCAAATAGAGATTTAGTCCCATCCAAGCACAACTTAGGCATTTCAATAATGAAAGTGCCCAAGAAATTCAAAAGGGAACCTTGTCACACATCCTCACTTTGCCTTCTTATGTATCCAACCATTTTTTTCTTGTAGTTAATGGGAGAAACTCGAAATTGGTTAGTTTCATTACCACTTTCTTTATTCCATTGATTTTTGTGGTACCTCTTTAGTGCAACACCATGTTGTTCCTAAACCTATGTGTCTCACCAAAGATATTGAAAATGTTGTATATGTTCATAAACCCCATTTCTTTCTTTGTGCATTTCTATATGTTGTGTCTTCCTTTCGTTTCAATCTCATTAAAAATAGAAGAAGATCGAGTGTTAAATATCAAATAATAATCCACATTGATGGTGTTTTTCATTATATCTTATTTCTGTATTATTCATTTTGCAAGAAGTCTCTACATGTCTAGACGTTATTGTAGAAGAGGGCATAGGAGATATGTTTAGCAGTCAAGAAAGGGAGAAGGTTTGTAAAATCAATAATTTTTATTTTGTTTAGGGTTATATATCCACAAATGGTAGAGATGATCTTTGTTTGTGTTTCTTATTTTTTACAAATCAAAATCGAGTATTTTCATTGCCGAAAGTACCAAGTCAAATCATGATGTGTTGAATCAAAAATATCCCTTTCATGTTGGGATGAGCTTGAAACAATTCAGCAACAAGGGTGAATGCACATTTGTTTTTTGCAAGTTCTTTTGAAAATTTGAGAATAGAAGTGTTTTATAATCTTCTATAGTTTCTCCAAGTTTCACTCCAAGATCTTTTCACAATAGATCTAGATCTAGATTTAAAGATCTAACTTCCACAACCCTTGATATGTGGATCTCCTCTCACTTCTTTTCTTTTCTTTTCTTTCTCTTCAATTCTTTCCTTTCCCCGTTTTTCTTTTGCACTTGACAAGCTCTTATGATATTACTAAAAACTCTCAAGCTCTAGTTCTAGAGATTTTCTAGCTCTAGATCTCTTTTAACTTTCTCTTTAAACAACCTAAGCTCTGATACCATGATAATAAATAAGAGATCTACTCAAGTGCAAACATAAAACTTTATTGAATGGAAACTATAACACGATGTTCACAACACAAAACATAACATCAAGAACTCCTCAAGGTTCTTGTCACATGAAATACACAAACTTATGTAACGAAAAAAATAGGAGCAAACCATCAACACCAAGGTATTTAACTACAAGACCAAACCACAAATAACCAAACTAATATAAGTAAAAAAAGTAATTCAACCTTGTGAAAATAACTTAGTTACTTTCTTACTCTAGTAACTAATGAAACCTAACTAGTTGAACTTGAATTTTCAACAACAACTAAGTTCTATATCGAAAGTTTCACTCCTCAATAAACCCACGCCATCATTGCCACAACTTCCACAAATTGCATCCCATTCAAGTGAATGATAAAGGACAAAACACAAGTTGGTTGTTAGCGCATAGACAAAGATAGGTAATCCCTTGTTCACATTGTGAACTTTAGAAATTGACAAAATTATTTGTAGACCACATTAACATCATGCAAAGGAAAATGAAAAAGGAGGTTTTTTGCAAAATATGGTAAACGTTGTCCTCTCCACCTTGTTATTCAAATTCTTGCATTGGTTTTGTACAAAAAAGTTTTTTTTGCTTTCTTTCATCATCATTTCTTTTATAGATTTTGATTATGGTAGGCAGTTTATGGTCATGGGCTCAAGCTTATTTTGAGTGTTTGCATAGACCCCTAGGGTTGTAGTTTGAAGTGGCATTTGAATTCTTATGCTTGGTTGTTTACAAGGATTGCTGCAGGGGAAGTTCATCACTAACACCTCAGTAAACCTATAATCATTTTGAGGTTTATTTAGAAGGTGGGAAAAATCTATCTCTAACTTTAATTATGGGTGAAAATGAAGTATAAGTGGACACCTAATTCTTATGAAATTCGCTTTTGTGAAGATTGGAAAGTCTTGTGACCAAACTTATGTGAACATAACTTGAAAATGGGAGATCACTACTCCAATGCCTATGTTAGTTGTTCTTCTTGTTTAAGAACTAAAAATTAAAAACTTTCATCCTCTCATGCTACTTGGGTAATGTGAGACTTGGTTTTGCAACAAGGGTAGTAGGGTTCTTATGAGGAAAATTCCTAACTCAAGCTCCATTGCTACTTCCTTCTTCTCCTTGGATTTCTTGCAATCAATCCAAGATAATCATAGTAGGGATTCAGTTGCTTGGATAAGCAAGACATGTATGTTGCCATTTTTTAATGTGAATTTGTTCTTAACCATGTTTCATGGAAATTGTTCAATACAATCAATGATTACATGGATCTTATAACAAATTTCCACTCAATTACCAAATTATGTTTGCAATTTTATCTAGGTTTAGGGTTAAGGTTCACATATTTGATGTATCCGGTATGTTTTATGATGATGTCCTTTTACACAATTAGAAATGAAAAGTCTCTCTTAGTAGATTTTGTGTAAGAAGACACCTCTAATCTGATATGATTTACAGAACTTGAATCATTTGATTAAAGATTTTGCAGAATCTCTTTCTTAAAAACAAGCTACGGACCAAAAGACTTCTTGATTTTCAAAAGCTTTTGGAAGGATTTGTTTCAACAAACAAATGTTAATGTTCTTCCAAACTCTGCAAATGTTTGTTGATATAATTTCTTATTACTCTTGTAAGAGTTCAAAGGTATTTTGCATAGTCTCCAGTATTCAGGTCACCCAGGAAGTGGCAATGTCTTTGTGATTTTGTTTATAGATTGCATATAATGAGTGTAATTCCTCTCATGCTGGGTGACTGGAAATATTTCCTAATGGCGAAACTAATGACATCTCTGATCATCCATAACTTCCTTCAAATTAAGTACTAGAATTGCCCAGGTGGACTTTTGATTAGATTGAAGAGAGTTGGATTACGATTAGCTTTGAAGAGAATTGGATTATGATTAGCTTGAAGAGAATTAGATTATGATTAGATCGAGGAGAATTTGAGATTAATCATTTTGACTTTTTTCGTAATGGAGTTGGTAAATGGGTGATTAGAGATGTGATTAGCAAAGTCAGTTTGTGTTATGAGTCTGTTGTGATCTTTTGCTTTATCAGTTGCTCCACCTTCTCTCTTCTTCCTGCTTGGATTTAGGGTTTAGGGTTTAGGGCGATTCTTCACTGAAGTTGAGGTTCTTGGGTTTGAAAAACAAAGGCAACAGCTTTGGCGACAGCTTTGTGACAACAGGAATTTGTGTCGGTTGCAAATTGCGTCTCTCCTTCTCTTCTTCTTCTTCTGGCATGCTGCGGCCATCACTAACTCTGTAGGTAGGTTCATTGCAGCTTTGATGAGATGGTACACCTTCACTAACTCTTTGTAGATAGATTCATTGCCGCGTTGATAGAGATGGGTACTGCAGCAAAACTGAGACAGCTACAAACCCTTTCTTTTTACAGAAGTTATGTGGTTCTTGCAAGTTCGTATATATCAAAGTTGCCGAGCAAGAGACTAGCCACAGGTAGAGGAAAAAAGTTTGCAGAGGAGGAGGAGGAAGAGGAGGCATCAGATTTTTCAGGAGATCATCATCGTCATGTGGAGGCAGAGTTTATCTCAGTGTTTGGGAAGCAAATTGCAAAGAGAGGATTGCAAATGCTCTTCACCATTGCAATGGCTGTTTTATTATCTGTAGCCAACAAAGTTTTGTACAAAATGGCATTGATCCCAATGAGCAAGTACCCATTCTTTCTGGCACAAATCACCACACTAGGTTATGTTGTAGTATATTCCATGATTCTTTTTGTTCGATACCGGATCGGTGTTGTGACAAAGGAGATGTTTGCAATAGCACCCAAGTCTATTTTCATTGCTGTTGGTGCACTTGAAGCTTTAGGACTTGTGTCTGGAATGGCTGCTGCTACAAACCTTCCCGGTGCATCCATTCCTGTCTTGACTCAGGTACTACATATTATACTACTCTTGTGCTCTTGCAGGTTCTGTAAAAAACTAGTAATGCTCTGTTAAGTTTGGGAGTTTCTTACTTCTGTATTCAAGGTTGGTTCAAAATCCAGGACAAAATGCAATCATCAAAGTCACCAGTTCAGCACTTCATCAAATTGGAGTTCTGTTGTTCTGTGTACAACCTATTTTCTTGATGTCAATTTAGCCCCAGAAAAACAGCACACCTAACCCTAAATTTTCAATCACAATTTTCTTTGGAGTAGAAGTTCATGAGTAGCTGCAAGACAACAGATTTGTTGGGTCCTCAGTTTGTTTGCAGAGTGCTTACAAAGGGTATCGGATTGCATAACAGGTATATCTGGTCTGGCAACTCCTACTGTCAGTTACGTTTCTACAGAAGCGGTATTCATTGGGTCAGATCATTGGCTGTCTTCTAGTCATATTGGGTGTTGTGGTTGTGGTCATGAGTGGATCTGGCAGAGACAGTGGTGGTGGTGGTGGTGGTGCTGCTGCTTCAAAGGTGTTCAACCAGAAATCGGGCTCTCTTTTTTGGTCACTGGTGATCATATTCTCAACTGCTTTTTTTGCAGCTGCATCAATCTTGAAAGAGTTTGCTTTTCAGGATGCAAGGCGGCAGCACCAGAAGATGAAGGGAGGACGAGAAGGATCCATTGACATTTTTGTTGTCAACACGTTTGGGTCATTGTTCCAATCCTTCTTTGTGTTGCTTTTGTCTCCATTTTTGTCAAATCTCCAAGGAATTTCCTTCAAGGAGCAACCTAAGTATTTGTCTTCTGCTGCAGCATGTTTAGTAAATTCAGCAGGTTCATCACAAAATGGGTGCAATGGAGCACCTCTAGTGCCATTACTATATATTCTTGTGAACATGGCTTTCAATATCTCAAATCTTAGTCTACTCAAGCAATCGTCTGCAGTAGTATCCTCTCTATGTGTAACACTAGCGGTGCCTCTTTCAATTTGGGCATTCACATTGCCTCTGCCATTATTTGCCTCATCGGCAACTCTTCCTCCAGGTGTTTATGAAGGTGCATTGATTCTCATAGCAGGTCTGGCATTCTTTAATTTGCTAAAACCAAATAGCAAGAAGGGGAATCTGAAATGAGCTCTCGGAGTTGAGCAATTTATTGGCTTTTCAATTTTCAGGGTTGACTGATAAATCCATTTGTGTCTCTTTATATGACATGTATTATCTACCTAATGGAATCATGGGAATTGGAGTGTAAAGTAGATATACAATTGTAAAGGCTACTTGTTATAAACTCTTGGTCACAAAGTATGTACTTACAGGATTGGCAACCCATGGGGGAGGCTTCTTTGATCTTGGTTAAAAGTTGATCAAATTTCATTTGCAACTAGTCTTGGGAAAAGTGCCAATTCCAGCAAGTCCACCCACACCTAGTATGTGGGCCTCTTACCAGTGTCTATCACATCCAAAATAGTGTTGCAATATAGAGAGTTTGTACATGTACACATGCTTTGCAATATAGAGAGTTTCTATAACACATAATGTGCTAGGTAGTTGGATCACTATACCTATAAATTTTTCAACTCTATGTGAATAGTGCAAAGCTTATTTCAGTTTCCTTCTTCCCTGCTGTCTTTGAGAGGGGCATCTAGTGTGCAGCCAATGTGCACATTCTGGGCACCCCCATGTAGGGTAATGTCATCAAATATGATCCCAAACCCTGGCAATCCACCACCTTCAGCAAGCACTTCATCAACAGTAGTTGTCACTGGAGCTAAATGAGCAGAATTTGCTGTTGGAATGTCTCTAATGTCTTCTCTTAGAACAGAGAACACCTCTCCATACAGAACAATCACCTCTCCAGTAGCTGGATTGATGACAAGCCCTTCTTTCTCACGTTTTATAGTCCATTTGATTCTCTTTTTCATTTTTTCAGCAAAAAGGCAATGGGGTTTTCCCTGTTTTTGACCACTGTTGCACTCAGGATGAAGAGACTTGAAAGCCTCAATGAGGGTGTTGTCAGTTGGCCAGTCTGGAGAGAAAATAAAGTTAAAATCCTCGCATATGGGCTTCACCTCACAGTGAGCTGTGTAGACATCACGTGCAATTAAAGCCTCCCATTCTTCCTCAAAGGTTCCAAGCCATAATTTCTTCATGAAGCCAGGTGGCCTCACCTCGAAAACCCACTTATCACCATGTAACCGGATCCCTTTCCTACGCAATGTTTTCCTCCAAATGCCAGGTTGCACCCTGCAATAAGAATTTACAGGTGAAATTGGGATTGTGAGTGTCCAGCTTCTGTGAGCCAGTGACACCAAGATCCATAAGGAGAGAATTCACTATGTTCACAGACCAGATCCATATAATGACCTTCAGATAAGAAGAAAGTTTGTGATGCCTGACTCGTTTCTAATCCTGATTGCAATTTGTCACCAGAGGCCAAGCAACAGGAAGACATGATCTAGCTGCAACAAGCTTGTAAGGGTAGGCTTCAATTCATTTTAGCTTGCCCTGTACAAGTCCTGTACAAGCAGGCATCTAATCCAAAGGCATAGACAGGCTTCCATGGACGGGAGCTGTTGGTACCTCATGCACCCTGAACATATATCCTTTAATTACAGTACAACTGACTTTGGTCAACCCCAGCACAGACAGGTCACAAGTAAAGTACATATCAAGCAATACAGAAAAACTCCATAAAAACATGTGAAGATACTAACCTAATAATAGAAGGATGATGCCACTGTATTGCTACCAAGGTACAACTGAGTGTCTCTTCACCCTGAGGCTACTGCATCCTATTGGAATATTTTCTAACTGCTAAAAGGGGTCTCTTCACTCTGGAAGCAACCACCTTCTTTAGCAAGGTTGTTGCTTTCTAAGCACTCTAAGCTTGGCTACTGCCTCCTCTTCATAAAGTGGAACAACTGTCTAACTGCACTGCACATTCTTGGAAGCCCAAGGTTCACATACCAACTCACAATGCACCATCCCATAACACCTACTCATAATGCAATGTGGCAGTGGCAAGCTGCAATAACTCTCCTCTGACTGACTTTATCATCTCCAGACACGGGTGAAGATATAAGCAAGTCAGAATCTTCCAACAAAATTGTTTGTGTTAGTCAATTTTTTGTCTCATTTCTGAAAGTAATCACAAACCTTAGCATGTTAATCTCAGCTAGCACTCAATTAGACACACAACATAATCAGTTCATTCGTGTCCTCAAAACCAATGCATACATGTAGAAGCTTGGCTCTTCTCAGTCACTACTTCAAAGTGCCAAGAATGTTACTGATTCACAAGAGCAACGACATCAAGGAAATATAGTTACAGTCATCAACAAAATGTTTTCATGATATTAATCTATGATGTGTTGTCAATAATGTGAAATCAGTGGCCCTGTAAATGGAAATCATGAGTTGTCATGGGGAAGAATCAAGTTGATTATTGGCAGAAACTGTTGAGACTCTTTCCTTGTAGAGAAGGCAGAGTTTCCAGAAGTTTCTGCAGCTGGGAAGCTGAGATGATTCCTGGTCTAGAGCAATATATATGTCTCATGAGAATCAAGAAATGTCCATTCTCACAACTAAGAAAAAGTAAAACAAGGTTAACACTTCTTCATTAAGTCACAGAAATTTCCAGAGAAGGATAGACAAAACTGTGAACAAAGGACGATAAAACAAATACCAAACAAGCACAAAAATTCAAAATAAACATGCTTGCAGTATGAACAACAGTGCCAGTCTCACAATTGTTCATGGACCATCAACAGTAACATGTATGATAGTGACTTCTCCATCACAACTTCCCCACCAACATCAGCTCCCTACAGTGGGTAAAGGCCAGTGTAAACACTAACCTGCATACTGAGTTTCTGCTGCAAATCCTGAAGCAATGGGAAGACTCAGCTATGCTGCTGGCTAGCAACAAACAACAACAGAAGGAGAAAACACAAAATAGAAACACACAACAAAGGAGACTAAACACACAGAAAAGGACTGCAAGGAAAAACATAGACCAAGTGGGCAAGTTCCAAGAAGCTCCCCACTTACAAGACTATATACAAAATCATTTGGAATACTCCAAATGCTGAAATTCCAAAACAGAAAATTTTCTTTATTGAGCAACCCTCTAATCCTCTTTGACAGAATCTTTAGAGGTCACCGTTTATTCTTCAGAAGGACATTAAGACTGACCATCTGAGAGACAAAGAAATCTTTAGAACTACAAAGCCTCAAAAACCTGTAAAATTGACTATTGATAACTCCCAACTTAACAATAATAGAGATATTGGAATGAACATGAGGCATATGAATCATGTCAATACCTCCATACTATGGTTGAGAACATTTATCAAAGATTTCACAAGATATACCTTGAGGACAAGTTTGCTTCACATCTAGATCCAAGAAGTTATGAGAGAAGCCCTTAGAAGTAGAATTCAAAATCTCACAAGATGTTTTTGGGTATATTCTGCTGCCACAAGAGCCTTGGTCTAGGTACATAAAACTCTCAAAGTCCGGAAAATCAAGAACAAAAACATCATCTGCAAGCCTATGAACAAGGGACAACCTCTGGTCTAGAGCAATCATACATTCTCTGAATTCATGACAGCAACCAACACTCATTTTGACTGACAGTAATATTTTCACTCGTTCAGACGCAGCAGCAAATGCAAGGCAGGATGATTACTAAGCTGAAAACAGAGGGGCTATACAACAAGGTGATTCACCTAGGGTACACGAGATGGAACAAGAAGGGTGAACTTACTCGAAGACATTGCGGTTTGCAAACTCATCCCGGGTCGTATTGATAGTACTCTCAGGCATGATGCCAAATGAATCCGCAGGCTTAAGAACAACGGCAATTCTTCGAGATGTAGATTGCGATTGCTCTGCACAGAAAAAGATTTACAAGAAGGCTTCTATAAAGTTTCACAAAAGCTCAGGAGCTGCAAAAAAGCATAATTCAATCGAACTTGGAAACATTCCATACAATACTGACCTTAGAGATTTGGTCCAAATTCAAAACACAATCTTGGAGGAGCGGCTTGAGATCTCCGTAGCTAGTAGCCCCTGATCGCCAAACCACGGCCGCACCAAAATCAAGAAAGAAAAACAGCAAAAACTACCTCGGAGGAATCGCTTATGGGAAGAGGAGTTACGGGTAAAAAAAACACAAACAAACAAACAAACTCTCACACTTCTGATGCACAAATTAGCAAGCTACAGCTACCGCTAAATGATGCTCAAGACTGAAAGTGAGTCAAAACAAATTTGTTAGACAAAAGAAAAAAGTCCTCTCCATCGATTGATGCAAACAAACAAACAAACAAACAAACAATGAGAATGCTATTGAGTGAGCATTTTCATCACATATAAGTACCACCACAAAGCACAGATGAAAGGAAAGCGGCAGCTGCGAGACGATCCCCCACACACAAAGAGACGACACAAAACCGCGACACACGGACACGCGCATGTCAAACGGTACAACAACAACAAACAAATTACAATGAGATTGTTGCTATTGAGACTTCACTTCACAAATGATCCTCATCGCATATAAGTAGCACGAAACACAGATGATGCAAAAAAAAGCGGCACATACACACACACAAAGAGGCGACAAAAAACCAAGAACACGGACAAATGAACTGCACATATAGTTTTGTTGGATTGCCATGGATTCTTCACATGACGGGAGAAGAGGTAGGGAAACAACTAAAATGCGAGTGATCATGCTGTTTTCTTCAAAGGAAATGAGAAATCTGAGTGGAAAAGAGAAAAGGATAAAAAGAAGAGCATGAATTGTACCAGGAAACACAGATGCTTCGATCTCCGTAGCTTGCTGCTCTGGCTCGCCAAACCACCAAATGTATGATCAAACAAAGACCGCGCCAAAATGAAGAAAGGCAAATCGCAGAAACAACTTACTCGTGGAATCGCTTACAAGGGGTGGGAAAAAAACAAAACAAACAAACAAACAAAATCGCACACACCTGATCAGCAAGTTTGCAAGCTACAACTACAGTTCTCACCACCACCAAACGATGGACAAGACTACAAGTGAGCCCAAAAAAAAAGCTTTTCAAAAGAAGAAGAAAAAAACTCCTTGAACTCCAGTGCTTTCTTTCCGTCGATTGATACAAGCAACAAACAATGAGAGTGCTATTTAGTGAGCATCGTGATCACATACAAGTACCACCACGAAGAAGTACGGCCGTGAAGGCGTTTGCAGCAGCGAGACCATCCCCTAGGCGCAAGCGCGCTCACACGAAGAGGTGACACAAAACAACGAAGTCGCCGACGGGACTCCGTATGTGTATATGATAGTGAATTCGGTGTATTTATTTTGGCGGAAGTAAATGCACAAGTTTTACCCTCCCCTCTCCTCCCCTCCTCCCCTTGTTTTTGCTCGATTAATGATGCGAATGCAGGCATTACTTACCAGTGTGGAAAAGGAAATGGAAGATGGTAAAAAAGGTTAATAAAAAGACTTGGTCAAGGGGGAACCAGTGTCAAGAACCAGGTCTCAGTGATGATCAACACCTCGTGTGAGAAATGAGGTGACGTCAAACGAGGTGCGAAAGTTCATGACCTTTCCATACCCGGTAAGGGACTACCCTGTGGGGACTCATGGGTTCTTGCTAGGTAAGGGACTCCTGCAATTGACTCACAAAGGTTGGGGCTAGTGAACACTCAGGCTACTGTCCATGTTGCAGGTGATATCAAGCCCCTCACTTCTGTGCCTTATAGTATCTCCACCCCCACAACACTATGAACATTAACTTAACATTGGTTTACACCAATCATTTTGTTGACCAGTCCATAGCAATCAAATCTTTCTAAATGTGTTCTTGTTGATCAAAATATTTTGTCCATAGCAAAGTGGTCTCACACCATTCTACTATAGATTTTAATCTAAAGGTCACTCCACACTTGGAGGTAAGTCAAAGGTAGCTATATTTCTTCCTACCTCCAAAATTTGAAGATTTTTCCAAAAAAAAGCCAAAGGTAGCTATCTCCAGAGAAAACCCCCAAATAACCTAGTGCTAAGGCTTTAACTTTGGCAAGCACTCCTAGCCTTCGACCTTGGTAAACACTCATGCCTACCACCTTCACGCACCATGCCTAAAATTTGCAACTTTCCCTCTTTGCAGCAATGCAAACCTTGCAGCTTGGCTCTCTCGCTCTTGCAACAACACACACCTTGTAGTTCAACTTTCTCACTCTTGTAGCAACACACATCTTGTAGCTTGGTTCTTCGCTCTTGCAACAATCCACACCTTATAGTTCAACTTTCCCTCTCTTGCAACAATGCAAACCTTGCAGCTTAGCTTTCTCGCTCTTGCAGCAACGCACATCTTGTAGCTTGGTTCTCTCGCTCTTGCAACAATCCACACCTTACAATTCAGCTTTCCTTCTCTTGTAGCAATGTAGATAGCAACATCATAAACATGCACAACAACACAAACAACAACAATGCAAACATGCACAACAATGCAAACAACATCAAATGCAGGGTGATGAACATGGAGCTAGACCAATTTTTTGCAATGAGAATCCAAGTAAACAATAAGTGTTCATTATTGATTTACCAAGTTGTCAAATGAATTCATGCATTACTCCAAAAATTGCATTAATATAAAAAATGTATTGACAAATAACAATGCATTATGTTTGTTTGTTCATTATGTGTAAAGATTCATGAACTCAATAGCAACAGTTCAATTCCACCTACTATTGCACCATCCAGATCCAAGAACAAAAACAAAGGTAAAAGGAAACCAAAAGCCTCTATTGATAATTTTGTGATTGAAGCCTGAGCCATTAAGAAGCCCTAACAACCAAACTAGGAACACCAAGAAATTGTTTCTCTGGTTCATGCAAAAAAATAGGAACATGATGTTTTAATAGGTGTAGTGGATTCCAGAGATTGTATCAAAAGTGCAATTGTGAAATTGAAAAAAATTATTGCATCAATGATGGCATTTAGCTATAGTGTGCATGTTAAATAGACCAACATGTAAGGAGAAATGGACGACACTATACATTGATTATAAGTGGATCTAAGACTACATATTTGGGATGGGACATAATGATTTTTTTTTGGAATATGTCTATTGCAAATAAAGTCTCCATGAACTTGCTTAGGATGTCCAATAGGAGCATCTATGAGATGATTGAAACCTTCATGAAAACAAGGCCCATTTTCCAACCACCGCATTGTAAGGACTTCATGGATCCAACTGATGCGGTGTACAACCCCTTTTTCATGAATTTTTTTTTTTGGTAACAAGTGGTGAAGGATCCCTGATGTGTGAAGTTCACTTCGAACAAGATCCAATGTATACAATGTTCAATGTTGATGGTAACATGATCTCCAATCCTGCAACACCTCACAATCCCATACAAACCTACAACACCCATTGTTCCTACAAATAATCCTACAACACTGACAATTCTACTTCGTGAAAACCTAAACAAACAATGTAGGCACATCTTGACAATAACCTCAACAAACAAAAGCTAGAAAACCCTATAGAAACCAAATAAGAAAATAAAAACAAGGGTGGCAAACGTATCACATGATGTCTAAACTTGTTGAAAGAAGTTTGGTGAAGTCACTTGATAACAAAACTTGTAGCACATTGATTCTTCTTTTATTTTGCAAGCACATCTTAATGACAACCTAAACAAAACAAAACTTGGAAAAACCTCAATAAACAAAAAGTAAAATAAAAGAAAGTAGTGTAAAAGCAAACAAACTTGTCAAGCAAACACACAAAAATTGAAAAAAGTTCCAAATTGAGCTCAAGATGAAGCACACTTTCTCCTTGCTCTCTTCCACACTTTCCTCCAAAGTCTAGAAAAGAAGAAAGATAGAGGAGATGGTGAGTTCAAATTCTTCGATAAATATGGAGTTGTTTTGAAGCAACATGAAGGAAACTATGAAAAAAAGAAGGTAATGTAGAAGCAAACAAACCTATCAAGCAAAAAAAATCAAACACTTGAATATTATCAATAGGCAATTGTTGTTTATAGGTCATCATTTTTTTGATTTGAACATTGCATCAAGTTGTAGGTGAAACACAAGCCTTTTAAAGCCATGGTCATGGTGACAACACATTGTTGTTAAGTCTTTTGCAATAGTCTAAATTTTTTCATGATTTGGAAATCTATATAATTGTCATGTGTGGTTTTTCCACATTTATGTGGTCTCTTTCCATTTTTTGTTGCAAGGTTTATGAGTTTGTGCAAACCATAGATGAAAGAAGTTAGTTCAATCTTGCAACAAACCTCCTTCATACCTTCATGTACAAACAAATCTTCCACCCACATCTTATAAACCCACGTATACCCAAAACCTTAAGCTAAAATTGTGTTCAAAGAAACAATGTAGCTTGTTGTTTCTTCTCCTAGATTATATTGTTTTCACATGTTTGCCTTTGATGCCTTCAATGTTTTGACATTTTTGTTAAGTGATTAAAACATGGTTTATGGTTGTAAACAAAATTCTTCCTTGGAATGCATTAAAAGTATTGAAAGTTGACCATAAGTACTACCTCCAACACCTTGCCATGACTAATGGTACCCCAAGGTGTCACTCCAAATGTGCTTTAAGGAACTTGAAACTTTGAAGATATGCTTGTTACCCATTGACCTAATTTATCCAATTTTTAATGATTTTTTTTTTTTTTTTCCTAATGTCACTCTATGTAATGTGGAACAACTTCTTTGATATATATCTGTTTTGTTTTTCCACCATTGTTCAACTTTGAATGGGCACAAATTTTGTACAAATTTCAATTATTTTCCATTTATTTCATTTGCTTTAATGTGCTTTCAATTTGGGTCTCATCTTGTTGAATCCAAAGTATGTAAATGCATGTCACTATAACTCTGTCTATTTATAAACCTATAAAACTTGTGGTTCAATCTCTCTTTCCCTCCTTTAATCTATCACTTTATCTTTTTATGTCTTTGTCTTAGATATGTAACACATTCTTTTGTCTTCAAGCAATTACAAAACGTCATTCTATTTCTCTCCCTCAAATTTTGTCTTTTTTTGTTTTTATTTTTCTAAATTTGTAACATTTTTTTTTTGCTTGTAGGCATATGCAAAACCTCACTTTATCTTTTTCCTTCATTCTATCTCTACCTAAATCTTTTTCCCCCACTTTCTTTTTGTCTATGTTTCTCATTTTGTCTTTATGTTTTTTTTTTTTTTTTTTTTTTTTTTTTTTTTTTTTCGTTTTGTTTGATTTTGTTTGCATAGCCAAAATGAGACATGAGTCTTCAAAATAGAAAACCCATAACATGTGTGATAAGTACAAACTTTTAGTTCTATATAAAAACACAAACCAAGTATCAAAATGACGTGTAAGCTATTGACTTTCAAATTTACTAACAACACTTTCACCATAGTCCTCACATGCCCTTTTCCTATATGTACCAACTCAATCTTGTTATGCAAACCTTAATTCCTTTTAATTTATATTCAACTTCTACTTATTCTACCACACAAATTTAGTGATCCAAAACCTCCAAACTTGCAAAGAAATGATACAAAACCAAAATAGGGAGGAGGGGAAATGATGCCCCATTTCTTTCCAAATCCCCATTTGGAATAACAAGAATTCAAAAACTACCAAATTTCCCAATCTACACTAATTTTCAATTTGCCTATTTGTCCAATGCTTATGTTGCCTGCATGTTCCTCTAATAATGTACATCTAATTCCACTTGACAAAAAATGTTTGGTAGGTAAATCTTCTAGTTTGAAAAATAAAACTTTATTTTAAACTGAATTTAGAATGGGATAATTTTTTTTGAAGTTCTAGAAGTGGTCAAATTCCTTCTTGGTGGATTTAAGCTTGCTCTTCAATACCTAAAAGTCTTTTTGAAATATATGGTGATGTTTTGTTTTATTGGTAACCTAAGCTTGTCACAACTCAATCATTAAACCACATTTTGTTTCCTTTTAAGATCTGGTATTTCTCTCCTAGTGCTAAGCTAGAAAATGTATACCTATTCAATGTACTTGAGGCTAGAAATGTACATATCAAATGTAAATGAATCCACCCAATCTTCCATTTTTTTAGTTTGAAGGTTTTTCATCATAATTTTTGTTTTTCAATTTGTGGAGGTCAAATGAAAACCCAATTATTTAATCTTGGTATTTGAATATCATGCATGTTTAGATCCTATGTACATACACATTTCTTAGCAATAGATTCTTGTTAGGTTGTTGACAAATGTCCAATTTATATTTTTATCTTTTTCATTAGGTCTCTCATTTTGTCTCTCTACCTATTTTTTTTTCCCTCACTTTCTTTTTGTTTATGTCTTTCTCACTTTGTGATCTTTTTTAAATTTATGCTTATCATAAGCTAATCATTAAGGCACATCCTACTTCA
>Ga0209208_10000902_pt1 | contig 40413 bp, 35 predicted proteins | sample S1TSphfallax_3_FD_187694 | JGI IMG/M metagenome (GOLD analysis project Ga0209208, IMG submission 187694) | Host-associated microbial communities from peat moss isolated from Minnesota, USA - S1T2_Fd - Sphagnum fallax MG (SPAdes) (version 2) | ecosystem: Host-associated > Plants > Peat moss >... | reverse complement strand
TCTGCCGTAGGCGGTAGTGCTTCGCGATCGCGCTTTATTTCAAGTTCGTCAGAGAATCGGGATGGCTGTGATGCTGAGGGTACTGTCAGGCTTTGAGCCAAAAGTTGGAGGATGCGAATCCTTTGGGACAAATCGAGGCTGAGGAGTTGTTGCTCTAGTTCTTGATTGTTCATAGAAACACACGGTAAGTGGGAAACGAGCGCGGCTTCAGAGAAAGAGAGGGAAACGACGCGGCGACTTTAGTCGCAGTGAATCTTTCTTGTTAATCCATTACCGCCTTGGGGCTGTTCGATTCGTGTACTAATGCAATTGCACTTTCAATGGGACAATTACCATTCCAAATCTCACAACCCTGTACGCATAATGGTTCGCTCCGAGGAGCCTCCCTTTCGGGGTAATGTGAGCCATGTGCAAAGCACACGCTCCGCAAACGACGTGTTATAAGGGACTTCCAGAAATTAAATTATCCCAATTTATGGACTCAACACGACTGTTACTCCCTCTACTCCCCTGGGAATTCGATATTTTTTTAGTTGGAAGTCCCTAACTAAATATACTAAGCATTTAATCAAGCTAAAGACATATTTCTGGCTATTTACCCTTCCATTCCTTCCATTTTCGCTCCTTTAAACTTTATTTTCCCCATTCCATTCTGGCGAAAACTTCGTGACACTAACAATTTAACAAGAAGTTTCATACTCATGAGGTACATAAATGCTTATAAACTCTATAAACTAAAGGTTCATCTGTACTTCATTTAGTCGAAATTTGCTGTAGATCTGAGATTGTAAATAGACTCTTCAAATCTAAATTTTCTTTTTGAAGATTCTCACTCCCCCCAGCTTCTCTATTTATGACGCAAAGCACACAAATTATCTGCGCTCCTTCCTGCCTAAGAGCGCGTGCTGATTCAATAATTTGTCCACCAGAAGTCACCACGTCTTCAACAATTACTAGTCGCCTCCGAACAGAACCACCTTCAGCCAACTTACAAGTCCCGTACTCTTTGGCATTTTTACGAACAAAAAGCGTTGGTATTCCACTAAGCTGAGATAGCACAGTGGCAATTGGTATACCTCCCATTTCCAGACCTGCAAGTGCTTCTACATTTTTGGGAACAAGGGGTAGTAGTGCTTGTGCAATTTCCCGCAAAGTTCAGGATCTGCCTCAAAGAGGTATTTATCAAAATACTCTTGACTCAATGCTCCTGATCGCAATTGAAAAGAACCAGTAATTTGAGTCTTATGATAGATACGTTGGGCTAGATTCCCTGAGACCGAACTCATAAATAAATTATTGTATTGATTTATACTTGATTTACTTGTCACTTAATATAGTAACTATAAGTAAACTACTGGTCAAGTTGGGATGATTTGCAAACGATAGTCTTACTCCGATGAGTATATCACTGACCGAGCCATATCTGCCCCCAAATTTATGATGTTGTTGGCGAATTAATGATGGGTCTAACCCCCACCCTAAAACCTTTGATTTGGCGTTGTTTTTTCTACTGGGAACTGGTGTAGTAATTTGCTACTAAGCACCAAGGAAGGCACTCTGAGTAAGATAAAATGGGCGTGAGGAGTGTTACCCCCTATGAATTCGCCAACAGCGTTATTTATTTATGGGGATACATGGCTGCCCCCTGCCCCCTGCTAAGATAGTATATTAGCTAGTCCCCACCAAAAATGTTCCAGAAATGGATATTGCGACTATTTATCGTAGTCTTAGTGTTATGGTTCCTTTTGGATGTTAGTTGCCATCTAGGAGCAGAGATTTTCTGGTTTCAAGAAGTCGGCTATGTAAGAGTATTGTGGTTGAGGCTGGTAACTCAGTGTAGTGTGTGGGTAGTTGTGACTGGTATAACCGCTACCTATTTACTGGGGAACCTCTCCCTAGCTCAACGCTTAAAGTATCCCCAATCTCAGAAGGTAGAAGAATTAAGATTGGGCAGCGAGATTAAGAACTTTCTCAGTCCCCAGTACCCCAGATGGAGCACATTAAGTCCTCCTAGGAAACCATTAAGATTACCTTGGCTGCTATTTCTGGCTTTAGGCTTGAGCCTGTTAATAGAGTTGATACTCATACACTATGGGGATATTGCCTTTAATTACTGGAAATTTCCCCTGAACCAGACTAGTCTGGCTGTTCCGGTCCTCTTCCGTCCCCAGACAGTTTGGCAGATAGCCAAAAAAGTTGTGACTCAAGTTGGATATTGCGGCTTAGTTGGGGGACTGTCGATGGCTTTACTCACCTACACCCAATTTTGGCTCAGAGCGATCGCTGTTGTCTTCAGTATTAGTGTGGGGTTCATTGCCTCTCACCACTGGATTAAGGTACTACAATATTTCCACCCCACTGCTTTTAACATCACAGAACCCTTACTTAATCAAGATATCAGCTTCTACATCTTTACCTTGCCAGTGTGGGAACTTATAGAACTGTGGCTGACGGGATTATGTCTGTATGGGTTGGTTGCCGTGACTCTCACCTATTTGTTATCGGGGGACAGTCTGAGTCGGGGTAACTTCCCAGGATTTTCACCCTCGCAGCAGCGTCATTTAATTGGTCTGGGGGGTTTGTTGCTGTTGGTAGTAGCTTGGAGTTACTGGTTGAGTCGTTACCAACTGGTGTACTCTCCCCGTGGGGTAAGTTTTGGTGCCAGCTATACTGATGTCACAGTCCAGTTGCCTGCCTATGGCATTTTATCTGTTTTCGCAGCGGTACTAGCAGTTTACCTGCTGTGGGGAGCATTTGTTTGGCAACACCAAGCTAGGAGCATCATAGTTTATAGCTTAAAAGTTTATCTCGGGCTAATGGTTGTTGGTGGGATAGTCCTACCCGAACTGGTGCAATATTTAATCGTGCAACCCAATGAATTGCAACGGGAAAAACCCTATATCCAGCGCACTATTGCTCTAACTCGGCAGGCATTTAATCTGGAGAAAATTGAGACAATAACTTTCAACCCCCAGGGAAAACTGACAAAAGCTGATATCCAAAGCAATGACTTGACGATTCGTAATATCCGTCTTTGGGATCAGCAACCCTTATTACAAACTAATCGTCAGCTACAACAGATCCGACCTTACTACAAGTTTCCCAGTGCAGATATTGATCGGTACACTATCAAAACCCCTGGGGAACCAAAAAAACGGCAAGTAATCATTGCGGCAAGGGAGTTAGACTACAGTGCCGTACCTAAGCAAGCGCAGACTTGGGTTAACCGGAATCTGATTTATACTCACGGCTATGGTTTTACTGTAAATCCAGTGAATACAGCCGATCCCGGTGGGTTGCCAGAATACTTTGTCAAGGATATTACAGGTGGCAATCATCAAGCCTTAACTACTTCCAGTCAAGTGATTCGGGAGAGTATCCCCATCAGCCAACCCCGAATCTATTACGGCGAGATTACTGACAACCATATCATGACTGGTACGAAGGTGAGGGAGTTAGATTATCCCAGTGGTAGTGATAATGTGTACAACATCTACGATGGAATAGGTGGAATTCAAATTCGCTCCCTGTGGCGCAGGTGTCTATTTGCGGTGTATTTACGAGATTGGCAAATGTTACTGTCGCGGGAAGTTTTGCCTGATACTAAGGTGTTATTCTGGCGCAATATTAACCAACGAATTCGGGCAATTGCCCCTTTTTTACACTTTGATAGTAATCCCTACATAGTTGCAGAGGATGTTGGTTCGGAACAGTTTCCAGGGCATAAAAGTGATCTTTATTGGATTGTGGATGCCTATACCGTCAGCGACCATTATCCCTATTCAGATACGGGGATGGAAGGAATTAACTATATTCGCAACTCTGTCAAGGTGGTGATAGATGCCTACAATGGCACCGTTAACCTTTATGTTGCCGATCCTGGGGACCCGATAATTGTGAAGTGGTCGAAGATATTTCCCCAGATGTTCAAGCCTCTGGAGGCAATGCCAGTCAATCTTCGTAACCATATCCGCTACCCGGTGGACTTTTTTAATATTCAATCTGAGCGATTGATGACATACCACATGACCGATCCCCAAGTATTTTACAACCGGGAAGACCAGTGGGAGATTCCTAATGAGATTTATGGGAATCAGACCCGACAGTTGGAAGCATACTATTTAATTACTAGTTTACCCACTTTTTCCCTAGAAGAATTTGTCTTAATTTTACCCTATACCCCCAAAGAGCGGACTAATTTAATTGCCTGGTTGGCAGCGCGATCAGATGGGGAGAACTATGGTAAGCTAGTAATGTATATATTCCCAAAAGAACGTCTAGTTTTTGGAACCGAACAAATTGAAGCACGGATTAACCAAGATCCAGTAATTTCTCAGCAAATTTCTCTCTGGAATCGCAAGGGATCGAGGGCTATTCAGGGTAATCTATTGGTGATTCCAATTGAGCAATCTTTGCTATATGTTGAGCCAATTTATCTAGAAGCAACGCAGAATAGTCTGCCAACTTTGGTGCGGGTAGTTGTGGCTTATGAAAACCGAATTGTCATGGCGCAGACTTTGGAATTAGCGTTGCAAGCAATATTTCAACCAGAAATTACACCACCACAGGCGATTATTCGCCCAGTGGCACAGAATATGTCACCTAGTTAGGAATGCATAAGGAGAGTTATGCAAAATCTAGTACAGGGTTTTAAAAATGTTGATCTTACTGATGATGTAGAGTTTTTGTTTCACATTTTAGATACTGCAGATCAGATTGAGTCGTTTCAATTCTGTAAACAAAGGATGCTCGAATTACTACAAGTAAAGGCGGGTGATCATATATTAGATGTGGGATGTGGGTTAGGTCATGAGGTGCGACGACTAGCCCAAATCGTGGGCAGTAGTGGTCGGGTTGTGGGGTTCGACTACAGTGAAGTCATGCTGAAGGAAGCAAGAAAACGAACAGAGGGATTAAATTTACCAATAGAGTATTATCAGGGTGATGCTCAAGCACTGAATTTTCCCGATAATAGTTTTGCTGGTTGCCGTTCTGAACGTGTTTTCTCATATCTGAGCAACCCACAAGCTGCTGTGGCTGAAATGGTTCGAGTTTTACGTCCTGGGGGACATATAGTTATCCTCGATTTTTATCTGGATGCTATGGTGATTGACTCACGAGACCAAAACTTAACTCGCAGAATTGTTCACTATTTAAGTGATAGCTTCCCCAATGGTACAATAGGTGCTAAACTCCCAGCAATATTTCGGGATTCCGGGCTAGATGAAATTACCATTGTCCCCCACACTTTATTGCCAACTTACGAGTTTTTCACCTTTATTTACAACGGAGTTTTAAATAAGGCGACTGATACAGGCGTAATATCTGAGTCTGAGCTATCTTGGTGGAAAAATGAACTCGAAAAAGCGCACAAAGTCGGCAAGTTTTTTGCCGCATTCACTGGTTTTATTGTCAGTGGTAGGAAGGTGTAGTCTGTAGTTCTTGAGTTTTGGGTGCTTCTACTTTACTTGGGGAGTAATCCTGGTTAAATTTGATTTAAAGTCAGGGAGTGAGTATTCACTTTATGTCTCCGTTGTATAAGTTGCAAGGATGCCTACAACTTAACCAACTGCTATGTTGTTAAATTGGGCTGTTAAGCAGTTCCCTTTCTAAGTCAAACCATGCTGTAAGTGTTCCGGTTACTAAGTACAATTTCGTTCAAACAAACCACAAAATATAGTGATGATGCCGTCGGTTGGTTAAATCACTGTGGTGCATTAGTTTGAAAATAGCTGTAATTATCGGAGATGTCTTTTCAATGAGTTGTTTTTGTTCTTCATCTGTTATGGCGATCGCTTTTCAAGTCACTGAATGATGGGGCAGGAAGGCTGTGGTCGTTGAATCCCCAGGGAGAACGGTGTCAATACCTCTAAAGGAGGATAAAAAATTTGATGACAATGATAATTGTTCTCTGTTATGGACCTGGTGGGATGGCAGGGTATAGAGCTATGTTTCCATTCAATTAATATCCCTAGTGAGTAGGGATTAAGAAAGGGAGGTAGCTGTACTTAGCTCCTCCCTGTTGTTTCCATTCAATTAATATCCTTAGCGAGTAGGGATCAAAACAACAACTGAATTTTCTTCTTTGAATGACAACCTTGTTTCCATTCAATTAATATCCCTAGCGAGTAGGGATTCGGCAATACACTCAGCGAGTTCAACTTTGCTGATGTATTGTTTCCATTCAATTAATATCCCTAGCGAGTAGGGATGCGACGGGGATGATGAGTACCCTTTTATCAACCTTGGTTTCCATTCAATTAATATCCCTAGCGAGTAGGGATTTGCCGCGCTCAAAATGTGAGTGCAACAACATACAAGTTTCCATTCAATTAATATCCCTAGCGAGTAGGGATTTTTCAGAGTTGACGGTGATGTATTACCCAAGGTAGCGTTTCCATTCAATTAATATCCCTAGCGAGTAGGGATAGCCACATTTTAAACCATTACCCCGTAAGGAGTCCAGAAGCACTTTCCGAAGGTCAGCAAAAATGACCGCTAGAAACACAAAAACCACCTCCCCAAAAAGCTGCAAAGCCTTACCCAGCAAGCGACCGAAGGTCAGAACGATAAAATCAGCATTCCAGGCATTTTCCTCGAACTTCGGAAGCAGTTAATAACCTACCCATCTATTCACTCTGATAAGTACTTGAGCAGAATTAATTACACAAACTCTGGGCTGAAATCCTTTATCCAGTCGAGATCAGACTAGATATTAGTTTGTAAATATTTCTGCTCGGTTACTTACAGAAATGATATTTGATTTTAGAACAAAGCCAGTACATCCCTATGGCCTTTTTTCTTCCGTATTACTCCCTCCCCAGTATAAAATTACTTAGTAAAGACAAGTATTCCGATTTGATGAAAAAAGACCGTACACCCCTAACGCCTTTCACCCAGTTAATAGTCCCATATTTCCTACTTATACAAATAACATCTGGTGATATTCTTACAGTGGGAAGAGAGTAAGAGTCTACACAAGTAGTTTCCCCAAATCACATCGGGGTTCTATATCTTTAAATTATGTTACTTTAATTAAGTCATAACTTACTGAATATGCTAAGGACAGTAAATTTGAGTGATAGAATGTGAAGTAAACGATAAAGAACTATAACTTGATGTTCGACCTAACCACCATTGCTGAGTTTTCCCGCACCAACTGTGTGAATGTTTGTACTTTCCTTGTACCAGCAACCTTGCTAACCACACTGTTGACCATGATCTTAACCCTAAAACGTCGTCCAAAACATCAAGTATGGCAAACTGCGGGAATTGCAGTGATTTTAGCTTTTATAATGGTAATACACGTCTACACCTGGTTTATTATTGGCGTGGTCATGCTCCCGACTTATATCCTGTTATCCCTAGCAGTTACTTGTTTGGTAGCTAATTTAGGAGCAGTTTTATTTCGGACTCTAGCACCAACAAATAATCTGACTTTGGGGCAAGATGCATGTAGAGACGCTTCTTGATCAAGAAATCAAGGAAAGTATATCTCAAAGATTGAGCATTGGGTTGTGCAGTCGTTAATTTGTGGCGCTGCAACCAGTACAAAAGTTTCACAGGAACTTGCTACATTGCAGTTACTCAGTCAGTCAATTACATCAGCCTGAAAAATCTGTTCAGCAGTCAAATTCAAACCTAGGAAAATTGGGGACATTATCTTGATTATTGCCACGAAACAGATATCCCCAAATAACTGATAACTGTTGATGCTTTCTCCCAAACTGGCTCATTAAACAAGCTTCTATCAACAGAATGCGATCTAAAAATTGGACACAATCGCCCTGCGGATACACACGACAGTTGAAGCCGTTGAGGACAGGGAAGGTGCCTTTGCTCACACCACTGATGAATCTGCAATCCGCGTGTTATTCAGGATCTCAATGATCTCCTGGGTTGTACCAGTTTCACCCAGCCTAGGAAAAATCCGCGTGATGCTATTGATGTGAGCATCAGGGTTTATGTCAGTCATGGCATCTACAGCAAGGGTGACATTAAACCCGAGCTCGTAGGCGTGGCGTGCGGTTGATTCGACACCAATGCTGGTAGCGATGCCGACGATAACGACCTGGGTAACATCCAGGTTCTTCAGATGCTCTTTGAGGTCCGTGTTCGTGAACGCTCCCCACTGCCGCTTCGTCACTATGTAGTCTTCAGGCTGCTGGTTCAGTTCGGAGGCGATCTCATCCCAACCATCGGGAAACTGTGCCATCCTGCGAGCCTGTTCCGTTCGTCCCGGTGGAAACCCACCAATCGTGACGAGCACAACTGGCAGACCATGCCTGCGGAATGCGTCAGCTAATGTACTTGCCTGCTTTACGATCTCACTAGCTGGGTGTGCAGTGGGGAGACCAACAATGCCTTTCAGCAGGTCGATGACGACCAGAGCAGTCTTTGGATCAATGGTGGTTATAGCCATGGTTTTCCCAATTAATGATTTTGAGTCATTCGGTGGCGGTGGCTCCTTTAAAGTAAGTTTTGTTCGGATGCCACGGAATGTTTCATCTAAAATTAACACATTATATAGTAGGGTTGTTTGTCGTAAAATCAAGGTTTTTACTGTACTCAGAGCCTAATTCCTTGCACTTATCGATTCAAAAAAAACTTCAAACTACTATGTGTAAGGCTTACACAGATATTCAGCAAGCCCTAAGTATGCACCTAATTGAGAAACTCCGCCCGTAACTGATTAACAACCCGATCCAATCCCACGGAGTGGGCAGCTTTAAACAATACCCGATCGCCTGCTTGGACGAAGGTTTTTAACCTAGCTACTAAATCAGCATGGGTAGCAAAGCACTCCATTGGTATACCCTCAGCACTCTTGGCAAGTACCTCAGCATCTTGTCCATCCACTAAAACTAGCAACCCATCTAAATTTAACCGTTGCACCATCTCCCCAACTCGTTGGTGTAACTGTACTGATCTCTCCCCTAATTCCTTCATTGCCCCTAGCACCGCAATGCGACGCCTGCCGGGGGTATCTGCCAACAAGTGTAAAGCTGCTAGCATTGCTTCTGGGGCAGCATTGTAAGTTTCATCTAAAATTAACACATCATTGGGTAGAGTAAATCGCTGGCATCGTCCGGTGGGCATATCTACCCTTACCCCAGCTTGAAGGTGTGACCAATCAATTTCTAAAACTTGGGCTACTGCCAAGGCTGCTAAAAAATTGCTGGCATTGTGACGACCTGGCAACGGTAAGGGCAACCGCAGGCCACCAACTTCCATCATGTCCGGTTCAACTAGCTCCCCCTGGATATCTCCACCCCCAAGACCAAAGGTAATCACCTCTCCTGACCAAACTTTCCTGGCTGTTTCCAGTAATAGGGAGTTGTCATGATTGAGAATCGCCACACTATCTCGAGGCATTTGAGCTAATAACTCACATTTAGCTTCAGCAATGGCTATTTCCGATCCCAGCAACTCAATATGGGCTGTGCCAACATTGGTAATCACACCGATGGTCGGCCTAGCTATCTGGGTCAGTTCGCTAATTTGTCCCCTACCCCGCATCGCCATTTCAATCACAGCAAAATCATGTTCCTCACTCATAGCTAACAGAGTTTTCGGGACACCAATTTCATTGTTGAAATTCCCATAAGTCTTGTGAACTTTCCCCCTTGTTCCCAAAACCGCACTAATCAGTTCCTTAGTTGTGGTCTTCCCCACAGAACCTGTCACCCCAATTACCGGAATTTGACGGCGATCGCGCCACCATCTAGCAAGTTGTTGATATGCCTTGAGGGTGTCTTTGACCTGTAATAGGGGGTAGTCTTGACTTGCGTAGCTTGAATCCACAATTGCCACTAGGGCACCTTTAGCCATTGCTGGGGGGACAAAATCATGTCCATCGAACTTTTCCCCTCGTAAAGCCAAAAACACTTCTCCTGGCTGGAGTAATCTACTATCTGTTTGGATACCACAACTAACTTCAGTATAAGTTGCAGTAGATAAATTTACAGGCTGGGCACTAAGAATCTCGATGAGTTGGGATACAGTTGTCAAACTAGGCATATATTATTGATGTTTTTATTCCACAAGCCAAACCCGGATACATCTCCCGTGATGGCCATAGTGGCAAAATTCCTTACATCTTATAACCTTTAAGGTACATTATCTAATCTGGAAAAACTCAGAACTTGTCGGTGAAACGATAACATTGCCGCGCCAGAGGCTGTCATGCTCATTCTCACGTTAAGCGATGGGCGTTACGTCATGCAGAAACTGCGGCTACGCCAACGCAACCCTAGTTAAACAATTGGAACAATAATCTTGCCGGAACCCCAAAAAAGCAGATTAAAAGATTTGATTTTTCGGTATGTGTTCTCGATTCGTTTTACTGAAATGTAGAACTTATAAGGGTTAGAGGCATTAGAAGCCTAAGTTTGCCGCAGGTATTTGGCAATCTTATCCTTCCACCGACAGGACTCCCCAGTTCCCAATCTAAGATTCTCTGGCCTTCTCAATTGTCTCAATTAAAGCCAAACCTATACTTGACCCCGCTATTAACAGAATTATTGATATCAAGTAAGCATTTGTAAGCATCCGTAAGACATCATCAAAGAAAATGTAGGTAGTCATAGCTTGACCTTTACGAATATCTGCTACCAGCGACTTTTCTCTCTACACCTGGATAGGTGACTCTTGCTCAGGAACTGCTAGCTTATACATCTTAACAAAACTTGAGTAACTTAAGAATATAACTCCATCCTTTTCTAATGAATTTTGCCCTGACCTTCCTCGGTAGAAACAGGGACAAGGGATAAATCTTCGTGCCATAGCCCTCTACGCCTGCGGTTATACTGGCATAGCCAGGAAAATAATGAGATAATTGCCACCATTACCCCTACAGTCCTAGTTCACCCTGAGTATCGTCCCCTTGTCAGCAACCCAGCCCTGTAAGAGAAATCAAGCAAGCTGTGTTGACCAGACCACCTAGCAATAGGTAAACGTTATTTGAGTCACGACACCCTGGGATGCTAAGCTATCTCCGGCTCTGTCACTGGTAGTTAAACAGTCTTAAGGTCCCTGAGACAGTGCTGCTGGTCCCAACAAGCTCTTATAACCGGTCAATAGCTAACATTACCCCGAAAGGGAGGCTCTTCGGAGCAAAACCATTATGCGTACAGGGTTGTAAGATTTAGAATGGTAATTGTCCCATTGAAAGTACAATTACATTGGTACACCAAACCGAACAACCCCAAGGCGGTAATGGTAAACGAAAAAGATTCCCTGCGACTAAAGTCGCCGCGTCGTTTCCCTCTCTTTCTCTAAAGCCACGCTCGTTTCCCACTTACCGAGTTTCCTTATGACAGAAGAACTCTCCATTCCCAAAATCTTGCCTATTGGTGTAGTTTTGTTCAATATTTTATTTTTACTGGTGGCTATTCCCATAGAGGCATATATTCTCAATATGAGACTAGGTTTTGACAAAAAATCTAGTATCTTTTATGCCATCTCTATGAACCTATTTTCTGGTGTCATTGGTTGGACGATCTTCTTCCTCATTGAACCGATTTTACCTGGACAATGGAGAGCAGAGTTAATTAGTTATGTATTTTTTAGTACCTTCCAAAACTCTAATATAGAAACAGTATTAATTTTCACCGTATTGGTCATTTTCTTTACTACTTTCTTAATAAAATTCAGCCTCTTGAAAGTACTATTAATCACCCTAAATGGCATACCAATAAAAGAAGAAACCCAAACCTCGGAAAGGAGTAGGCGGAAACGTACAGACAAAAATAAAATCCAAAATACTAATTTAGTTACGACTACATTAATTGCCAATTCATTAAGCTATAGTGCCATTACCTTAATTTTACTAATCCATCAAAAGTAGGAGAAGTGGTGCAGATTTATGGATGTATTGTTGAAAGAGTTATCGGGAATATTTAAGTTCTTTGAAGATCTCTTCTTAGGGATTCAAAAGTTATTGCAGCCACCTAAAGCTTTCTCTTGGCAAACGCTAATTTATTTGAGTGTATTTTCTTGGATACTTTCCTATTTTGCCACAGATTTAATCAAAACTCTGATTGCATTTTGTGGTTGGCTATTCTTAATCCTCGGCACAATTTGGTATACAACTGACGACCCTTTAAGAGTTCCCGGCACATTTATGCCAGTGGGAGCAGTAGTTACCGGGTTCTTACTCAGCGTTTTTGCCTTTGGACATGGGGTGCAAGTAATTACGCCTAGAACCTTAGTTATCTGGCCAATAATTGCCGCACTAATTACTGCAATCCCGGAATTTTTGGAAGGAACCGGCACAGAAGCGAAAGCACAGATCCCCAAGCCAGAAGTTCGACAGAAAATTATCATTTTGGTCGGCTGTTGTATGCTTCTTAGCTGCTGGATTCAGTTTTACTTCGTGCTAGATAAATGGTTAACAGAATATCCTACTTTACTAGCGGATAAAGACAACTTTCGACATAGTACCTTTGTCATAAAGATAGAATCTCCCAGCAAAGTCCCCCAAAATGGTCTGATGCTGCTGAATGAAATTCAACCATTAGTAGAAGAGCAAATAGCTTCCAAACCTTGGTCACAGGTAGAAAGATGGCTACTAGATGCTCACCAGCGCGTGGACAAATTGGGTAAGAGGGTAGTGGAAAAAAATATGATCAAATCTGGGGAGCAGAAACTATGGCGGATAGAACCGCGTATATTTAATAATAAGTCTGGGTATAGACTAGATATACTCAGTATTTGGGCAGGACCTAGTGCTAATGCAAGTAAGTATTACCTGAAAAGATCCTGTCAAATTGAACCAGTTAAAGATAAAAATAGTACAGTTGCGGAAATTACCTGCGATCCCTACAGTAAATTGATTTATGGACTACCACCAGCTCGACAGTAAATAATCATCATGAACTACCGCAGAATTTTTGTCATGGCGCAAAACGTATTTCAGGAAGTAGTACGCGATCGCATCCTCTACATGATCGCCTTTTATGGGTTACTTCTTGCCTTGGGGATGCGTGTGATCTCTGCAATTGCCGACACTACAAAGGAGAAAATTTTTTTAGACTTCGGTTTATCAGCCATGAATGTCATGGGCTTAATTGTCGCCATATTTTTGGGTACGGGAATGATTAACAAGGAAATTGAAAAACGTACCCTCCTCGTCTTAATTGCTAAACCCATCAGCCGCAGTGAATTTATTATTAGTAAATACTTAGGCTTGTCCGCCGTTTTGGGTGTAATCATGGCTACCATGACAGCGATTTATCTCGGGTTTTTGCAATTGAATCATATTCATTACTCCACAGAGAGCATTTTCATAGCCGTAATTTTCTTATTTTTACAGCTTACCTTAGTTATTGCTGTGGCTATCACCTTAGGTGTTTTCACTGGAACAATATTAGCCACGGTTTTAACATTTGCCGTATATTTAATGGGGAATATTACCCCCAATTTAGTCAAACTTGGTCGTCTGAGCCACAACTCCGGTATCGCTAGCCTGACTCACTTCTTATATCTGATTTTGCCAGATTTATCTCGATTAGACTTAAAAAATGATGCTGTTTATGGCCTGCAAGCACTACCTAATTCAACCACACTAATTATTAGTGCCGGTTATGGGTTGCTCTACAGTATTATGCTGTTAGCTGTGGCGACACTGATCTTCTCCCAACGAGAATTTTAGCTATTGCTCCCCCCAAGTGCGTAACTGCAAATACACTAAACCTAGAGTTACAGCTAATAGCACCGTGGCAGCAGCGGCAGCATAACCAAAATCAAACTGACCAAAAGCTTCTTGGTAGATGTAGTAAACCAACAGATTCGTAGAATTCATGGGACCACCACTTGTAATTACATAAACCTGCTCAAAACTTCGCAAAGTAAAAATAGCAGTGGTGATAGTGGCAAATATCATGGTAGATCGCAATCCGGGTAGGGTGATATACCAAAATTGCTGCCACCCATTAGCCCCATCCAATTCGGCAGCTTCATAACGACTAGAGGGGATTGCCTGTAACCCAGCCAAAAACACCACCATATTAAAACCCAGTTGCTTCCAAATACTTAAGATAATTAGTACTGGCATTGCCCACAGAGGATCTCCCAGCCAAGAAACAGGTCCAGTTCCCAAAATACCTAAAAAGGCATTGATAGGTCCAGTGTCTTGGAACAGCCAGCGAAATCCTAACCCAGCAGCAACAAGAGAAATAATTGAAGGGAGGAAAAAGGCACTCCGTAGTATACCCCGCAAGGCAAGGGAACGGTTCAAGAGTACAGCTAATCCCACAGGAATAACTAAACTGGGGACAACAGTAGCCAGGGTGAAATAAATGGTGTTACCTAAAACCTGCCAGAAATCCGGGTCAAGTAACAACCGCTGGTAGTTTTTCAAGCCAATCCAATGGGGACCTGTGACGGTAAAACTACCAGCAGTGAAACTCAAGTAGCATAGATAGGCGATGGGCCATAGGAGAAATATACCTAGTAAAATCAATGCTGGTGTCAAAAACAACCAGGCAGTAAGGGTATCATTATCCAGTAGCTGTAACTGAGAGTTATGGGTTATCTTTCTCACGTAATTTCTTGACTCTTTTTAAGATCGGCTTAGGGCATTTTACCAGGGGGCAGGAGGTAGCCTCCACGAAAAGATAACGGGAAAAGTCAGATTCTACCTAGAGGTACTGCTAAGATGCTGGTAATCAAGCAGCCTTAGACCTAAATGTTGAAAATTCTTCCCTCTTTCAGCCAACTTCAATTGGCCAGCAGATTACTAGCCGCTAGCGTTCTTATATCACTACTGATGCCATCATTTAATCTAGCTGTGTTAGCTGAACCTACTACCCCAGCAGCAGCACCAGATCAATCTCAACAAAACCCAGTTACCCAGAAATTGTTGGGGCAATGGCAAATTCAGAACTCTTCATCTGTGGCCTCGCTCAATTTTATCTTCACACCGGACGGGAAGTTATTTGTTCTAGGCGCTAATTCTGATAGTTCCGTTGCCGTTGAGTTTAAGTATAGTGTTGACCCCAAAACCCAACCAATGTCTCTGGATGTGACAATTCCTGGCCAGCAACAACCAGTTTTGACAATTTTTGAATTTACTGATGACGGTCAACTACGGTTGCAATTGCAAGGTACTAATCCAGGCCAACCCAGACCTAAAGATTTTTCTAGTACAGCTTCCGTGTTTAAAAAAGTTTCTGATACTACGACACTACCAGATAATGTCAAACTGATCAACCCGTTTGCAGATAATCAAGCAAGTAAAAAGCCGGAAGATGAAGGTAAACAGAATATAGGTGTAATCAACCGCGCTCAGCAGGCTTACTACTTAGAAAATCATCGATTTGCGAAAACCCTTGCAGAACTAGATCTGGGAATTAAGTCAGATACAGAGAATTATCACTACCAAATTGTCCACCAAGGGACCAACAGTGTCATTAGTACTGCCACTGCTAAGAAACCGGAACTGAAGAGTTATACAGGGATTGCGTATCTTGTGAAATCGGAAGGTGAGGATGTGACAGCAGTGGGTATCTGTGAAACCGATCAACCCTCAACTAAACCACCACTAACACCAAAACTTACTAACCAGAAATCACAGCCTGTTCAATGTCCAGCAGGTTCGCATTGATTGCAACCTTAAACTACGCCTAACACCCTGATGGAAAGCAGGGTGTATTCTACTAACATCACGATAGCTTATGAGTTACGGTTCCCTATTCGATGCTGCTCATCCGAGTCTAATTTCTCCAGAAATCTCTACCTCCCAATTGACACCTAGTACTCCCTTGAAATTGGGGTTTATGGCTTCAGGTAGTGGTAGCAACTTTGAAGCAGTGGCCCAAGCCATTGAAGACGGGAAGCTGAAGGCCAAAATTCAAGTTCTGATTTACAATAACCCCACTGCTAAGGTAGCACTGCGGGCAGCAAACCGAGGTGTAGAAGCTATTTTGTTGAATCACCGAGACTATCCAAGTCGGGAAGAGTTTGATCGGCAAATTGTGCAAAAGTTGCAGCAGTATGGGGTGGAATGGGTAATTATGGGTGGATGGATGCGATTGGTGACGCAAGTATTAATTGATGCTTTTTCCAATAGGATGATTAATATCCATCCCAGCTTGTTACCTAGTTTTAAGGGAGTTCACGCGGTAGAACAAGCCTTGGCGGCTGGAGTAAAAATCACCGGTTGTACAGTCCATCTACTTTGTTTAGAAATGGACAGTGGCCCAATTTTGATGCAAGCAGCAGTGCCAGTACTACCAGATGATACCCCGGAAACACTCCATGCGAGAATTCAACTCCAAGAACATCGCATTTTACCACAAGCGATCGCTCTAGCTGCCCAAAAACAATCAACTGCACCAGATTCCTTTTTTACTTAGCAAACTATGTAAATGCTAAAATCCTCAGGTAGACAGTTGAAGTACCTCTATGCCAGTTATAACTAACTCCATCAAGTTTGGGACCGACGGTTGGCGGGGCGTGATTGGTGATGAATTCACCTTTGAACGTCTGGCTTTGGTTGCACCTATTGCTGCTCAGGTGCTGTATAATACATATTTTTCTACGGTCGGTAGTCGGACAATTGTTGTCGGTTACGACCGCAGATTCATGGCTGAAGACTTTGCCCGTACAGTTGCTGATGCTGTAACTGCTGTTGGTTTTGATGTTCTGCTGAGTGAATGTTTTGCTCCAACTCCAGCCTTTAGCTGGGCAGCTAAACAACTCAACGCGTTGGGTGCGCTGGTCATTACAGCTAGTCACAACCCTGGTGCCTATTTAGGATTAAAAGTTAAAAGTGCCTTTGGTGGATCAGTGCCAGCAGAGGTAACAAAGGAAATAGAAAGCCTACTGCCAAAGGGAGTATCCACCACAGCCACATCCGGCAGACAAGAACAGTTCAACCCCTGGCCTAGTTATACTGGTGCCCTGGAAGGTAAAGTGAATATCGGCAAGATCCGGGAGGCGATCGCCACTGGAAAACTGACAGTCTTGGTTGATGTCATGCACGGGGCTGCATCTGGGGGTTTGGGGAAACTACTAGGGTCTAAAATCCAGGAAATCAACAGTGAGCGTGACCCGTTATTTGGGGGAGGTGCACCAGAACCTTTACCAAAATACCTTTCCCAGTTGTTTACTCAAATCAAAACCCACGGTAAAACAGATAACACCAGTTTGGTAGTAGGGTTGGTATTTGATGGGGACTGCGATCGCATTGCTGCCGTAGATGGAGCCGCTAACTTCTTGAGTTCCCAAGTATTAATCCCGATCCTCATCGACCACCTGACCCAGCGACGCAACTTTCAAGGGGAAATTGTCAAAACTGTAAGTGGCTCCGACTTGATCCCCCGGGTGGCTGCACTCCATAACCTCAATGTATTTGAAACACCAGTTGGTTATAAATATATTGCTGACCGGATGTTAGCCACTCAGGTGTTATTGGGAGGTGAAGAGTCAGGGGGTATCGGCTACGGTAGCCATATTCCTGAACGAGATGCCCTCCTCTCAGCCTTATATGTCCTAGAAGCCATTGTGGAATCAGGACTAGATTTAGGTGACTATTATCGCTACCTGCAACAACAAACCAACTTTTCCTCAGCCTATGATCGCATTGATCTACCCTTAGCCAGTATGGAAGTGCGATCGCGCCTATTGTCACAACTGCAAGCTCAACCCCTGAGGGAAATTGCCCATCAGAGTGTCACTGACTGTCAAACTATTGACGGCTATAAATTCCGCTTAGCTGACAATAGCTGGCTAATGATTCGGTTTAGTGGCACAGAACCAGTTTTACGCCTTTACTGCGAAGCCCCCACCCTAGAGCAAGTACATCAAACCCTCACTTGGGCGAAAAATTGGGCAGAGTCAGAGTAAAACTTATTAGTCGCTCATTTCTTTGCCGTTCTGGTCTCTCCTCACCACTCAATCACAAATTACTTTGCGAGCTTCTTAAGCTATACGGTGCATACATTCCCACAATTTAAATGGCTCCAACAAGTGCTAAAGACTGGATTGCTGTTGCTAACGAACGAGCTGCTGATGCAGAAGCTATTAAGAAAGAAAGACCAAATTCAGTTGGTTGTGTTTATATAGCTGGATACGCTATTGAATGCAGTCTCAAGGCACTTCTGCAAAAACAAGGGAAAAAATTTCCTCAGCACGGGAAAGAGGGACATCATCTAGTAGAACTCTGGAAAAAGTCCGGTTTTCAGTTATCTGACATGAACGATTCTCAAGGCATTAAGACATTCTTCCTGGAAAAAGAAAAATGGAATACTGCTTTACGATCTGAATGTTCCCTGCCCAATGATTCTGACTTTTCCCGTTATCTTTTTATTTGAGCGTTCGCGAAGCGTCTCGTAAGAGATTGCCGAGGCGGCGGCTACGCCATCGCCTGTTATGACCCACACCCCAAAGTCCTATTGTCTTGTCCATTATTCTCATTAAAGTTCAATACCCGTGAATGAATTTGGCTTCAAAAGATAAAGTCTTGATCTCCCCTCCAGTAAGAACTGCCTTACATCCTTTCCAATACTTGAATTCCTAGCAAAGATAAACCTAGTTTCAGAGTTCTAGCTGTTAAATCGCATAAAGCTAACCGAGATGTACGGGTAGGTTCCACGGATTTGAGCACGGGACAATTTTCATAGAACTTGTTAAACTTATCACTCAGATTATATAAATAATCACACAACCGATTAGGCAGTAAATCTTTCTCGACTTCCCTGATTACTTCATCTAGTTGTAATATATGCTTGGCTAAGGTTAACTCTGATTCTTCCTGCAACAGAATATTTCCATCTGTACCGAGATTGGCAAAGTCAATATTACCTTCACGACTGATGCCCTGAGTTCTCACGTAAGCATAGAGCATATAGGGGGCTGTATTCCCTTTCAAAGACAGCATTTTGTCATAGCTAAAGATATAGTTGCTGGTACGGTTTTGGCTTAAATCGGCATATTTTACCGCACTAATACCAACTACCTGGGCAACTCTGTTGATAAATACTTCCGTTTCTGTTCGTTCTTCTTCTCTTAACCTCCCTGCCAAATCTGTACGCGCACGGGTAACTGCCTCATCCAATAGATCCTGCAACCGCACAGTGTCCCCGGAACGAGTTTTAAATTTTTTCCCGTCATCTCCTAAGACTAAACCAAAGGGGACGTGAACCAATTCCACATCTTCAGGTACCCACCCAGCTTTAGATGCCACCTGAAAAAATTGGCTAAAATGATTTGCCTGTCCAGCATCTGTGACATAAATGATCCGCTTGGCTTGATCTGCTTGAATTCGGTAGCGGAGGGAAGCTAAATCCGTTGTAGCATAGTTATAACCTCCATCAGATTTTTGGACAATTAGGGGTAAGGGTTCCCCTTCCCTATTAGTAAACCCTTCTAAGAAGACACATTTTGCACCTTGATCTGCTACTAATAAGCCGGATTTTTCTAAATCAGTCACAATTTCTGGGAGCAGGGAATTGTAGAAAGATTCTCCCCGTTCAATCAATTTGACATCTAGTAAATCATAAATTTTTTGAAACTCACAACGGGACTGTTCACATAGCAACTTCCAAGCGTGAAGTGTATCTTGTTTACCTGCTTGTAAGCTGACAACTTCCTGCCGTGCTGTTTCTTGAAAGGCAACATCTGCATCAAATCGCTGTTTAGCTTGACGGTAAAAGCTGACTAAGTCCCCAATATCTAAAGCATTCGCTGTGGTCAGGGCTTGGGGGTAAACTTCCCTGAGATAAGCAATTAACATCCCGAACTGTGTTCCCCAATCACCGACATGATTTAACCGCAAAACATCATGACCGCGAAATTCTAAAATCCGAGCGATCGCATCCCCAATGATTGTGGACCGCAGGTGACCAACGTGCATTTCCTTGGCAATATTGGGACTAGAAAAATCAACTATTTCCCGCTGGGGGGACGGGGTTGTTGGCACTCCTAGCCTTGGATCTCCTTGAATAGCTTTGAGTTGGGCTTCAAGGTAGGCTGTTTTGAGTTTAAAATTGATAAAACCAGGACCTGCTATCTCCGGTGTTTCACACAGTTCTGATACATCTAGCTCCCCAAGGATAGCGGAGGCAATTGCCCTTGGTGGCTGGGAGATCTTTTTACTCAGGGACAGGGCTACATTGGCTTGATAATCTCCAAATTTCGGATTACTGGCAGGGACTAAAATCGGATCTATACGAGTATAGTCAGCACCAAAAGCAGCTACTAAAGCCTGTTCTAGTTTCAATTTTAGTTGTTCTTGTGTAGCGTTCATAAATTTTTTCTGTGAGGATGCGGTAGTAAGCTGCTGAATCCTGGGGTATCCCTTTAAGTTACCATGAAGACAGTTATGGTACATTTCAACCCCTGGGGCTTTCCCCATCAGTTCTCCCTAGGGTAGACGGTTAAATCTATAGGAAATTTAGCCACCTTATGCATAGCTTTATTCCCCCACATCGCTTCTTTCCCTATCTCACCTGGCAAGATGTTCAGGCAATGCCAGAGCGAGAAAACGTGGTGATCATCCAACCAGTGGGAGCCATTGAGCAACATGGTCCCCATCTCCCCTTAATCGTAGATGCAGCTATTGGTGTGGGGGTCTTAGGTAAAGCGTTAGAAAATTTAGATGCTAATATTCCTGCCTACGCCTTACCTACCTTATATTATGGCAAATCTAACGAACACTGGCACTTTCCCGGCACCATCACCCTCAGCACCCAAACCCTTACCGCTACACTCATGGAAGTGGGAGAAAGTATATATAGGGCTGGGTTTAGAAAGTTTGTGCTCATGAACTCCCACGGTGGACAACCCCAAGTAATGCAACTAGTGGCACGAGATTTACACGTTAAGTATGATGATTTTTTAGTGTTTCCTCTATTTACTTGGCGTGTACCTAATATTACTAAGGATTTATTAACTCCCAGGGAGGCAACCTTAGGAATGCATGCTGGGGACGCGGAAACTAGCATTATGCTAGCCATTTTGCCAGAACAGGTGCAGATGGAAAAAGCTATAGCTGAGTATCCACCAGAACACCCAGAAAGTAGTTTACTGAGTTGGGAAGGAAAGCTCCCCATGGCGTGGGTGACACGGGATCTCAGTCAAAGTGGTGTAATTGGTGATCCCACCACCGCAACGAAGGAAAAAGGCGATCGCATTCTGGAATCCGTCGCCAATGGTTGGGTAGAGGTGATTAAAGATATTTATGCCCTGAGTAGGGGGAAGTAATTGAAAAAGGCAGTGATTGTAGATCCCTCTGCAATCACTGACTTATAAATTTGTTAATCTAGGAGTAGCAGCACCAGTATTTTTAAAAATTATGACGGCCTTTGAAACTAAAAGCCTCCAATCCTACAGTCAAGAAGATGTGCAGCAAATTCTCCAACTTGCTATTACTCGTCAAGCTGGGGAGCAGGAAAAGGAATTTACCTACGAGCAGATCTTAGAAATTGCTGCGGAGTTGGACATAGCCCCAGAAATTTTAAAACTGGCAGAACAAGACTGGCATGGACAACAAAGCGAAGTCCAAAAACGCCAAGCCTTCGATAGCTACCGCTGGAGAAAATTTAAAAAGCGTCTTGGTAGTTATACCATTATCAGCATTTTTATCGGTCTGGTAGATTTAATTAGTGGTGGGGGACTTTCTTGGTCCTTGTACATTTTACTATTTTGCGGATTAGCGAGCGGACTGAATGTGTGGAATATCTGGCAATTAAAGGGTGAAGAATACGAAATTGCCTTTCAAAAGTGGAACCACAAATACCAACTTAGGCAAACCATTAATACGGTGTTAAATAAGTGGTTTAAGAATTGGGGATTTTAGATGTGCGTTCATCTCCTATATGTGGTAAATGTTTGCCTGAAGCAAAAACGTGGAAACTCTGGCAAAAATAACAAGACTAGGGGAGAACAGATTAATCTCCCCCCTGCTCCCCCTCAACCTTTACAGCTTGGTATGACTGCCATCACAAAAAGGGCTTTTAGAACTATTTTGGCATTGGCATAAGGCGACTTTCTTTGTCTCCGCTAATTCAAATGGCAGAGGTAAAAATCCAGTCCCTTGATGACCACCATCGCAGAAGAGCTAATTTTTGGATTGACCACATTTACACCAGTAATAAGTGCCTGCTTCGAGGTCTAAAACAGCAGGTTTTTTATCTGCAATTACAAGGAATCCGATTTGATGACTGAAAATATTTGTGTGGGATCTTAACTCTTTACAGTAAGAAAGGCAGTAGACGTTTACAGAGTTATTTCAAAAATTACCGTATCGACTATAACGTATATACAATAAATATATTAGGCACTTTAAAGTAATATACTTTACTAAAAAGTAACTAGGTTATGGAAGCTCAAACAGAAACCTTGAACCGAAAGACCTGTGAAGTGGAAACCACCCTCAAAGTGATTGGTGGACGTTGGAAGGTCCTGATCATCAGAGAATTAATGGCAGGTACACGACGCTTTGGGGAGTTGCAGCGCTCCTTAACTGGAATCACCCAAAAGATGCTAACCCAGCAACTTAGGGAGATGGAGGAAGATGGGCTCATACATCGAAAAGTCTACCCACAAATCCCCCCTAAGGTGGAATATTCGCTGACACCGTTAGGAGAGACTCTCACACCAATCCTCTACGCAATGCACGAATGGGCCGTAAAAAATTATCGGCAGTCAGTTTAGGAATCAAAACGGATTCCCACATCTGATCATAGAATGGGAGTTAAAGTAAATTTTTCATCGAGCTAAAGTGTCAGACTCTCTACCACTACGCGATCGCTACCTTGCCTTAATTGATGAAATTGTTGCCACCACCCTCAAAGGCAAGATCAGCTCTGGGGAACAGGTGTACCAAATGTTGATCCAAGGGCTAGTTGCTGGGACAGGGGAAATCTTTGAACTGGCATTGAGTGATCGGCAAAATGCCTGGCAAAGGCAAATAGATAGTGAAAAAGATGAACTCAAACAAGCTAAGGCCACCCGAAGTTTACGAGCCATCAAGACTATCCACAGTCAATGGCAACGGTGGCAAGAGCAAAATAAAGCTACAGAAGCTATTGCCTGGGCAATGGGAGAAATTACGACGGCGGCCGTGGGGGACAAGCTAGCTGCATTCATCCGTGTCACGGACCCCAATCAAAAATATCCCCTAAATTTACCCCAGATCCAGCAGTTATCGAAATCATTACCGCAATTTGCCCCAGCCAATTCTGATGTGGGGGAGATTGCCACAGGCATTAGCCGTGGTTTAGCTGCTTGGGGACAACTACAAGGCAACTTACTCAGTTGGATGTATGAACAAAGGCAATCTTTGGGGTTTGGCAGCGCCACAGGGGAGAGAGGTCCCTGGGCGATCTGGGCAAAATTAGTTAATAGTGAACTACTCCAAGCCTTCTTTCACACCTTGGCAATGGAGCAATCAATAGTACCATTTGCCCAGCAGCAGCGCAGCATCAGTCTTAGTGATTGGGTAGAACTGACGGTGATTTTACAATACCTCCAACGGGGCTTAGTCAATTGGTTCGATCAACAAGCATACGATGTCCAAGCTGGTCCAAAATTATCCATTTCTACTTTTATCACCTTTGCTGTGATTTGGAGTCAGTTGGCCAATGGTCTTCGTGAAAGTGCCATGATTTTCAGCAATGGAGCTTCGCAAGTCATGCTCCAGATTCTCCGAACCTTTGCCCAACGCCCATATTTTCCCTTGTATGGGGGGATTTTTGCCTCTTTCTCCGGTACCTATTTACGGGATGCTTTAGATTATTTAGATGAACCCTTGGGGCAGGTGGAAGGAACGGGGGAAAAGGCACGGATATTAACCCTTTTAGGGTACTCTCAACGGGCCTTGGGGCAATATCCCCGCTCCCTCAAATTCCACCGCCAAGCACTAGAGATCGCCAGAAATACGGGCGATCGCCCTTGTGAAATTGCCAATCTCAATCACCTCAGTCGTACTTACGTCCAAGAGCAAAATTATTCCCAAGCCATTGATCATAGTCAGCGAGCATTGATTCTCAGCCGTCAAGCAGGCGATCGCACTGGAGAGGCCAATGCATTGGTTAATTTGGGTTACAGCGAAGTTATGTTAGAAAATCGAGAAGCAGAAACTTATGATACAGCTATTAGCTATTTGGAAGAAGGTTTAAAACTAGCGGAAAAATTAGGCGATATTCAAAGCAAGGCCTTATGTTTTAGTAGTTTAGGAGTTGCCTATCTAGTCAGGAAGGAGCCTCAAGCTGCTATTAAATATTTAGAAGAGGGTTTCAAAACAGCCCAGATCTCCGGAGATTTGTATCTGCAAGGGCGGAACTTGACTTACCTGGCTGAGGCCTATTACCATCTTCAAAATCCGGAGCAAGTGGTTTACACTGGTACCTTAGGAATGTACCTACTAGAACAGATTTCCTCTCGTGAGTGGCGGCAAATCGCAGGATTACTGACCATATTACAAGGGCAAGTTGGGGTAGAAACTTTCCAAAGTTTATTCCAGCAACATCGCTCCAAAATCATCGCTGTTATTGGTGTAGATGGCTATGACTACGTACCCCAATTGTTGGCAAAATACAAGGAGGATATTTAGAAAGGGAATGGGGAGAAAACCAAAATTTCTCCTGTGTGTAGGAAGTTATCGACGGAAAAGTTAACAAAAGTATGCCATATTCCAGCATGAGGATATTATGACTAGTCCTAGCATTGAACTTGACGAAAATCGTGAGCAGCGCATCCAAACAGAGATCATTGTTGATGCTGAAGACAAAGAAGAACGAGCGATGGGTTGGTATGACTACCTAGATGATACCCTTAGCTTTCCCTTCATGGCCAAATGGACCAAGAAGGGGCGTAAATCACCAACTGTAGAGCAAGAAAAACAGGTGGAAGTTCTAGGTATGGCTCCAGACGAAGATTGCCTCAAAGATATGTTTGTCGAAGTGGTTGAACCGGACGGCAAGGATGAAGATGTGTTTTCTGCACGGCTAGTAGAAATAGAACCAATTGATGCTGATAGCGAAACTCAAGAAGCACTAGCAGATTGGAAATACTGGCTGGCAAGGGGATACAAGTTTTAAAATTTCAATACCTATTAAATCTGATGAAGCTTGCTTCTTGATTCACATTATTTGTTAATATTGCTTCTCTCCCCAGTTCCCTATTTCCTGATCTCAGGGAACTGGACTCATCGACCCCCCTACCACCACATATGAAGCTTTTCCCTGTTGTTTAGCTTGATACATGGCAGTGTCAGCATCTTGCAGTATTTTTGTTGGCTCCTGATAGTAACTGGAATTGACAACAATCCCGATACTAACGGTGGTAAATATTTGATCTCTATTCATGATGATGGGTAAATCTAAGGCGTTTTGAATGCGTCTGGCAACCGTGATGGCATCTTGAACACAATGGATATTTTCTAACAGAATAGCAAACTCGTCACCACCAAATCTTGCTGCGGTATCACCACTACGCAAGCAAGACTCTAAGCGTCTAGCAACTACCATCAAAACTTCGTCCCCAATTCCATGCCCAAAATAATCGTTGATGTTTTTAAAGCCATCTAAATCTAAGAACAAAACGGCAAACTGATTATCATTTCTGCCTTGACAAGACTCTATCGCTTTCCTCAGTCTATCCAGAAAAAGGACTCGATTGGGTAATCCTGTCAGAGAATCATAAATTGCATGGTGCAGCAATTGTTCTTCTCTCCGTTTACGTTCGGTGATATCTTGTAAAACTAAAACTGCACCAGTAATCTTGCCATCACTATCCCAGATAGGTGCAATGCTGTCACCAATTGGTATTCTTGTCCCATCTTTGGTAATCAGTAGACAGTTTTCTGGTAGATGCAAAACCTTACCTGCGGCCATTGCCTGCATAGCTAAGTTGTCAATCCCTTCTTCCATATCTTGGTCTACTAAGTTGACAACTTCTGCAAAGTCTTTACCTAATGCCTCATCTTGTTTCCAACCAGTTAACGCTTCTGCCACTGGATTCAGCATGAGGATTTGGCTATTAGTGTTTGTGGCAACTACTGCACAGCTCATGCTGTCAAAAATCGAAAGGATAATTTGATGTCTGTCAAGATCTCTGTTTTTATTGTCTGATTTTTTCATGGATGCCAAGCCAGATGGTTTAAATATTGCTGAGGATTTTATTTATCTGAATAGGAAAGTGTCCGCCCTATTTTCAACAATCAAATAGGACTACTATAGGATTAATTTTAGATTGAAATAATTTAATTGTTCCTAAGTTTTCTACTACAAGGGAATCATAAATCAAAATAATAAGGAATTGATAAAAAACTAGTTAATAAAACTGGAATATTGGCTTTCAGTAAATATTTAATTAAAAATTAATCATCCCAACCTAGAATTTGAGCTATGTTCTGGGAGATAGTTAAAGGATCAAAGGGTTTGGTAATCACTCCGGCAATATTGATATTGGTAAAGCGGGTGCGTTCGCTCAGTTGGACTCTAGCTGAGAGAAAAATGATCGGTATTGAGCAGGTTATGGGATTGGTTTGAAGTTGCTGATACACTGTAAAGCCATCTATATTTGGCATAGAAACATCGAGTAAAACAGCATCAATTGGTTGTATAGAGGCAATTTCCAATCCTTCCTGTCCAGATGCAGCTGTCAGTGTAGCCCACCCGCCTAATTCTTCTAAACAAGCTTGTACTAGCTCCCGAATCCGTTCTTCATCATCTATGATTAATATTGTTTTCCTACTCATTAGTGACAAAAACTGTCTGAATCTAGGTTGCATCAATGTGTTTGATATGTAATCTCATAAGATAAACCAAAATTATAAAGAAGTAATAAAAATTTCTAAATTTATTCAATCTTGTGGTGGAAATGGCAGAGTGAAGAAAAATGTACTGCCTACACCAAGATTGTTCTGTGCCCAGATTTTCCCACCGTGCTGCTCAATAATACTCCGGCAAATTGCTAGTCCTAGGCCTGTTCCACCTTTATCACGGGAATCAGATGAATCTACTTGTTGAAATTTGCCAAAGATTGCCTCTAACTTATCCGTGGGAATACCCTGTCCTTGATCGCTGACCTGGAACAGTACGCAAGTTGGCTGTTGTTGGATATTGATGGTAATAGTAGAACCACGAGGGGAAAATTTTAGGGCATTACTTAACAGATTAGTAAGTGTTTGCATAATAGCATCAGCATTTGCCCAAACTTTGGCACTGGTAGGATGGATGGTGAAGGTAATCTGTTGTAGCTCGGCGATCGCACTCACCCCGGCTACTGCTCGGTGAACTAAATCCACTGCTTCCCAGGTTGTCTTTTCGAGGATAACTTGGCCCGCTTCTAAGCGTTCCAAAGTGAGAATATCGTTAACTAGGCGCACTAGGCGATCGCTCTCGATTGCGGCAATTTCAATCATCCGCTTAAACTTATCCGGTCTGTTGTCGTAAGTACCTGCGTGTAATAAGCCTAGTGCTGCTCGAATTGACGTGAGAGGGGTACGGAGTTCATGACTGACAATGCCAATGAACTCATTCTTCATTTGCTCAACCATTTGCAGTTCAGTAATGTCTTCGGCAATCCCGGCTATACGCACTACCTCCCCATCTGGATTTTTGATGGGGAATGCGCGATCGCGAATCCAACGGATGGAACCATCGGGGTGGATGAGGCGATATTTGATATCCGACTGTCCGGTTCTGATGTGTTCCCTGTAAGCATCGTGATCCTCTGGGTGAATTGCATCTAACCAGTCCCCAGAATTTTGATAAAGGCTTTGGCAACTTCTGTGCCAAATCGTTTCATAAGCAGGGCTAACATAGAGAACTTGCTGACTGTGAATATCTGTCATCCAGAATACTGCCTGGATATTTTCCGCCAGTTGGCGAAACTTTTCTTCACTCTCCCGGAGAGCATCTTCAGTGCGTTTGCGATCGGTAATATCTTGCTGAACTGCCACTAGAAGGGTGCCATACTCACTGTATTTAAATTCAGAAGTTGTGGCACTGCACCAAAATGGTGTACCATTTTTTTTGACATTCAGGACTTCGTAGGTAGCTTCACCATTTTCTAAGACACTAGACCGAATGGCTTCATAGACTTCTTGGGCAGTTACGGTTGCAGTGCCATAGTTCACAATGGAAACGTGCTGACCGTTGAGTTCACCAGAATCATAACCAAACATCTGCTCAAACTTAGGATTTGCATAGACAATAATTCCCTGATCAGTTCTGATGAGGCAAACACCTTCTGCCATGTTGCGGGTAATTACAGCCTGCAGATCCAACATTTGCTCGGCCTGTTTGAGTTGAGTTAGATTGCGAAGGCTGATAATCACACCGGAAATGCTTCCGTCTGGTTCACGGTAGGGTGTATAAGTAACGCTCAGAAATTGGGGGACTGAATGTGGATAGTATAACCATCTTTCATGTTGAACTGTTTCTCCAGCTAAACATTTATCTAACTGGGTCTGGATGAAGTGATCAAATAAATTGTCTCCGAAAACAACCCTCTTGGATTGTCCCATAACTTCAGTATTAGATTTGTTCCGCCAGTCCAAGTAAGCTTGGTTAACCATTTGATAGATGTAGTTCCGATCTAGCAAGGCAATGCCATCTTTGATGGTGGAGACGATCCGTTGATATTGGTAAAGGGTGGTTTCGGTTAGCTTGCGCTCAGTTACATCCAGTAAGACCCCAAGCGATCGCATTGGTTGCCCTGACTGATCATAAATTGCCTTTGCCCTTGCCATTAGCCAATGGACTGAACCGTCTGGGTGCATTACTCGATACTCGACTATGAAGATGGTCCTAGTTTCGATAGATTCAAAGAACCTCTGTTCAACCCAACCAATATCTTCCGGATGGACTTGATGGCGCCAAACTTCATAACTGGGCTGGATGGTATGGGGGACTAGACCAATTAAGGTGAAGTGATTATCATTCCAGACTATCTTGCCACTGGGGAAATGCCAATCCCAAAAGCCGATTTGGGTGAAATCCAGAGCTAGTCTGAGGCGTTCCTCACTTTGGCTCAGGGCTACTTGGGTTTGTTTTTGCTGCACAACTATTTGTAAAAGCTGCTCATTCAGTTCTAATAGTTGTGCTGTGTGCTCCATGACTCGGCTTTCTAACTCTTCCTTAGCTTGTTTGAGATCTGCCTCGGCTTGTTTGCGTTCGGTGATTTCCTCACAAACCGTACTAATCCCAATAATCTGATCCCCATTTTTTAGCGGCAAAAAGCTTTCTAACCAAGTTCGGCGTACACCTGGTTGGGCTGGAGTTTCGCCAGTGATTTCTACGTTCAGCAGCGGGTTGCCTGTGACTAGGATGGGACCAAGAAGTTGTTCGGTGGTGTCAGCTATATCTGGTAGCAGTTCACCCACTGTGTGTCCAATGTGGGCCTCCATGGGGAGACCGTTCATTTCTGACAGTCGCTTGTTAATGCGGATAAAACGTAGGTCTGTGTCTAGGACGTTCAAGCCAATGGGAGCAGACTGGTAAATGGCCTCAATCTCCGCTAAGCTGGACCGGAGGTCAGCTTCTACCTGTTTGCGTTCGTCAATGTCCATAAAAGTCCCCATGATCTGCACAGGCTGACCTGCTTTGTTATAAACAGCCTGTCCCTTCCCTTCTAACCAGTGGATGCTGCCATCTGGCCAAATCACCCGAAACTCCCTGTGGAAATCGCTGCGAGTTTGTAGTGCCTGGTTAACTAAAGAGCGATCCTCTGGGTGCAAACAGGCTTCAAAGGTCTCATACTGACCATCAAAGCTGCCAGGGGCTAAACCAAATAGTTGTTCTTGGTGTGGTGAACACTTGATCTCTCCTTTGAGAAGATCCCACTGCCACAATCCCATTTTGGCTACAGATAACACTGTATGCAGTTGCTCATTATTTTCTTTTTGTTTCCTAGCTAGGAATTTGCTGGTTACCAGGGCGACCAGGAGAAAAATGCCTAAGTGTAATATATCTTGGGGTTGGGATATCCAGAATTGATATTGGGGAGGCAGAAAAAAAAAGTGATGGCTAAGGTTGAAAGGATGACTGCCACTATCCCTGGACCAGAGCCACCATCTAAGGTACTGATGGTGATGGCTAGGCAAAAGAAAGCATCCGTAGTTTGAAATAGTATGTTTAGTAGGAGAGCGATGGCCGTTGAGCTAATGGCCACCCCGTAACTTCTCATATTTTTTTCCTCCTCCCTGCACGCTCAATCCGGCTGATGACTCGTGTCACCAGTTCTGGTCCTAGTACGGGCTTGGTGATGAAATCATCAGCTCCCGCTGCAAAGGCTTGCTGGAGGAACTCCATATCTGTGTAAGATGTTACCATTAATATGAGTAAGTCTCGCCACTTAACATCCTGACGCAAGACCCGACACAACTCTAGACCGTTAACTATTGGCATTTCTAAATCTAGCACCACTAAATCTGGAGATATATCCATTAGCACTGCCCAAAATTGCTCCGGTTCGGGTAAAGTTGTCACCTTTAATCCCCAAGGAGTTAGCAATGTTGAGAATTCAGCCAGGATTAAAGGGTCATCATCTACAATTAATACCTTGGGTTCTGGTGTTGGGGGTTTATGTAGAACATGGGTGATTGCTAGGAAAATCTGCTCGATAGTGGCAGGCTTGGAGAGAAATAGCCGTCCACCTAGATTGGACACCGCTAATCTTTCAGCTAGGCTATCTCGCCCAGTAAAAACAACGATGGGCAAATCGGGCAACTGGTTTGCTAGTTCTTGAAGCAAAGTTAATCCATCTTCTTGGGTGGCAGGAAAACTCAAATCCAGTACTACTGCTTCGGGAGTTATTGCGGTTAAGTATGAGCGAGCAGCGGCTAAATCGGGAACAATGTTCATTTCCATGCCCCAGGAGCTAGCTTGGGTAAGCAGGCTCTCCTTTAACAGGGCATCGTCATCAATTACCAATATCCGGTGGTTGGGCAACGCTTGCAGTTCCGTAGGGAGGACAGTGGGTAGCTTTGTTAATTCCTGTTGCAGTGCCGCCACTAGTTGGCAAAATTGGGCAATGTCATTTTTTGTTAAAGTTTTGTGTTGACTTAGGAGATGTTCTAATGCTTTTGCTAGTCTAGAACCTTCTAAATATCCAAATATCCCCATTGACCCAGCTAGCTTGTGAGCTTCGTTCTTGGCTATTTGCTGTAGTTCTTCATGCCAATTACCTGCCAATAGGGAAACTTTTACCTGTTCTAGTACTTCAATTTGTTGATTAAAGGAGTGTCGAAAATGTTGTATTACCTGGCAAATGTTGGTGATGTCCTTAGTGGCAGGTGTTACCTTTGGTGTTGGGGGCGTCTGTAAACGGTATCCCATACCATAGACAGTTTCTAGAATTTCTTCTGCTAGTCCTCCAGCTTTTAACTTCTTGCGTAAATCTTTAATGTGGGTTGTAACTGCGTGTTCAATGGGCGCGTTATCAAATTCCCAAAGCTGATCTAAAATTGCCCTCCGACTGAAGATCCGATTGGGGTGCTGTAAAAATAATTCTAGGAGATTGTATTCTGTTGCCGTGAGTCTAATTACTTGCTGATCGTAAGTTACCTTGCCAGACATCTGGTCTAAACAGAGTTTTCCCCAGGTTAACTTAGATGATTGGCTAGGATTAGGGTAGTTTTGAGTTATTGTTTTCTGAGGAATTGCTCTGGGCAGGAACAGTTCCGGATTGTAAGGGTTGGTCATGTTGCATGATAATTATTGGCAATCAAGTTGTGCTCGTATTGGGATTGCCTATGGTCAACACGAGCTAATGAAGATTCAGAAAAATTCAGTCCTTGTTATGCGAAATTGGCTAATTTAATTTTCTCAGTTTTATTACTTAAAATATTGGTAATATGTCATGCTTAGTTGACATTATTTTAGTAATATCCCATATTTTCTCAGCGAAATTACTATAATATATGTTAATTTTTATGAATACCTTGCTGACTTCTCGTCAGTTCGATACTAATTTTGCCACTAAAGTCAGGAATGGGTGCAGCGGGTTTACTGACAATGACTTGAACCTGGGTAATGCGATCGCTCTGCTGGAGGATAGAATCGGCGATGGTGCCAACTAACCGTTCCAAGAGAATAAATTTAGATGTTTTGACGAGATTTTGGATCAAGCTGATGACGCAGCGATAGTCTAGAGTATCTGTGATGGCATCTGTCTGAGCAGCAGTGGAAATATCCAGCCATAGCTTGACATCCACCTCAAACCATTGTCCTAAGACCTGTTCCTCTGGTAGATAGCCAGTGTAGCCGTAGCAGCGAATCCCGGTTAAATGAATGGAGTCCATGGGAGTGTTTTTGGGTTGGGGAGGTTAGAATTAACCATTATCGTACCGCCTCAGGGAATTTGATGCAGACTGCCTTCAAAAATGTCAATCAACTTTGGGCTTATATCTTCACAGAGACACTAAGACGTTTGGGATTGACCTGTGCTGTCCTGTGTCCTGGTTCCCGTTCTACACCCCTAACTCTGGCTTTTGCTCAACAAGTACCGGCAATAGAAGCGATTTCCATTCTGGATGAACGTTCTGCTGCCTTTTTTGCCTTGGGACGAGCTAAAGCAACCTCTCAGCCTGTGGTGCTGGTTTGCACCTCTGGGACAGCAGGAGCAAACTTCTACCCGGCAGTAATTGAGGCCAAAGAAAGTCGTGTGCCTTTGTTGGTGTGTACTACCGATAGGCCCCAAGAATTGCGAGATTGCCACTCGGGGCAAACTATAGATCAGGGACATTTATATGGTATCTACCCCAATTGGCAGGGAGAGTTAGCTCTACCTGCCCCTGATGCAGGGATGCTGGCTTATCTGCGGCAGACAGTAATTTATGGGTGGGAGCGAACGCTGTTGCCGGTGAGGGGACCTGTACATCTAAATATCCCTTTTCGTGATCCCCTGGTACCTGTCCCCGATGGGACTAACTGCCAGTTGGATGGGGAGGAATTCTTTAAGGGACTGGTTTTCCCCCCGCTATCAGTGGTGAGTGGCCAATCCTTCCTCCCCTCGCAATGGCTCAAGAGCGATCGCGGTGTTATTATTGCCGGTGTTGCCCAACCCCAGCAACCACGGGAGTATTGTCTAGCTATTGCCCGACTGGCTCAAGCTCTGAATTGGCCAGTATTGGCTGAGGGGCTTTCTCCAGTGCGAAATTATGCTGAGCTTTGTCCTTATTTAATTTCCACCTACGACTTAATTTTAAGAAGTCCCCAATTAGCCCTGGAATTAAGGCCAGATATGGTAATTCAGCTGGGGGACATGCCCACAAGTAAAGAGTTACGTGGGTGGGTGAGTAGAAGTCAACCCCTATCCTGGGTAGTTGACCCTAGTTACCAAAACCTTGATCCCGTTCACGGCAGAACTACCCATTTACGCATTTCTATTGAACAACTTCAGGTAATTAAGGCAGGGAAAACGGCACCTGATTATCTGCAAAGCTGGTGTGCAGCTGAAGCTAAGGTGAGGAAGGCCCTTGACCAAATACTGGGGGAAATGGAGGAGTTATTTGAGGGGAAAGTTGCCTGGTTAATTTCGCAGATGTTACCTCCAGAAACACCCCTATTTATTGCCAATAGTATGCCAGTGCGGGATGTGGAATTTTTCTGGAAACCAAATAATTTGGGAGGGCGATCGTATTTTAACCGAGGTGCCAATGGTATTGATGGGACTTTATCTACTGCTTTGGGAGTGGCACATCGGCAGCAAAGTACTGTGCTGTTGACTGGGGACTTAGCTTTGTTGCATGATACTAATGGGTTTTTAATTAGAAATAAGTTTGTTGGGCATCTGACGATTATTTTAATTAATAACAATGGTGGGGGAATTTTTGAGATGTTACCTATTGCTAAATTCGACCCACCTTTTGAAGAGTTTTTTGCTACTCCCCAGGATATTGATTTTGCTCAGTTATGTGCTACATATAGGGTGCAGTATGAGTTAATTGGTTCTTGGCAGCAGTTACAGGCTAGATTGAACCCTCTGCCAAGTACGGGGATACGGGTTCTGGAAGTCAGGACTAATCGCAAGGCAGATGCGCGGTGGCGGCAGGAGAATTTAGGTAAGTTTGCTGGGGGTATTCATACTTGAGGAGATTTAGGAGCTAGAAAGAGGCAGCTATGAATCCCTATAAATAAATTTTGTGCAATTAATTTTGCATAGGTATTTATGGCTATGTTGCCTCATCACGAATTTTACTTGAGAATATCTCGAATCGTTTCTTTCACATCCTCTACTGCATTACCAGCCTGACCTTCGAGTTGCTTGGCTTTTCCCATAAACTGATCTTTGAAATTGCCAGTTATGTTACCGATGACTTCTTGAGCTTTCCCCTCCATACTTTTTGCCACAGATTTGGCTCGATTCATCGTTGTAATTTGAGTCTGAGGTTGGCTGATGAGTTGTGCGAGGGAAGTTGTAGCCCAACTATCGGTAGTTCCAAACGCAAAAGCGATGATCGTTGCGAGCGATACAGCTAAACTCGTGATGAGAAAAAAGCGTTGAAGCTGTTGAATTGAAATCATGTTTAACTCCAAAAAAGAATTTGATAAATCAGGATTTTACTAAGTTAGGGAAGCAGTTTAAGCTTTGTGATAGAAGATGAATCTGACCAGCGAAACAGCAATATAGCTCAAGAGCACATAGGCAATGATCGCAATTACAATATTGACATCAAATATGTTTGCTCCACGCTCTGAAGTCGGACTAACGAATAAGGTGGAAAATGGCGCAATAAAGGGTGCAGATAGATTATTTATCAACTGAGCAAACTCATTTTGGCGGTTGGCGCCAAATAAACGCAGCAAAAACCTCACGACAAGAAGTGTTTCTAGCATTCCTGACAACCAGTAAATACTATTAACTATCCAAATAAAGGTATTACTTCGTCTAGCAGTTTCCAAGCGCTTCTCCTCTTGATGCAGTTGGAAAGCCTCTTCATCATGTTGCAGTTCTTGTCGTCGATCAAGATTGGTTTCATCATTTCGATCACGATTCATTTTTAGACCTCAGAATTCATATTTTTCTGATCGATTTGGATTCTTGGTCGTTGAGGTTAACCCTAACTTCTGAATAGTTGATTTATTTATGATCTGTCTTTGAGTTCCAACATACTTGGTGGTTAGATAACACACAAGATATCCGAGTTACCCAGCATCATATTTACTGAATCGGGTGAGGTATCTATTCTCAAGCATTTCAGCCGTGGCTTGTTTCAAGATAGGTTTTTTACTTGCAAATAAGCCACGACAGAGATTAGAAAGGCCGTCGCCCCACAAATAAGTTGTAGACAATACCGATGACCGCCAAAATCAAAAGTAGGTGGATTAAGCTGCCACCAATGTGAATTGAGAATCCTAACAACCAGAGGATAAAAAGTACTACAACAGCACTCCAGATAAGATCCATATTTTCATCCTTAATTCAACTAAAAGTAATAAAACCGTATTCAGATTGGCTTGCTCTAAATGGCGAAGGTGCAGCATAGCTATTCGCCATTTAGACTTGTAACCGACTAGTACCGTTCAGCGTAAGTTAACCGACTATAGTCTGGTTATTTATGCCAACTGGTACTAGTCAATAATTTTTTTGACTTCATCTTTAACATCTTCGACAGTGTTACGAATCTTTGCTTCTGCTTGTTTTCCCTGTCCCTCTGCTTTAGCTTTAGGATCACCAGTCACATCACCAACGGCTTCTTGAAGTTTCCCTTCGATATTTTTGGCGGCTGCCTTGACTCTATCTTCTAAACTCATGATACGTTCCTTGTTAAATGTGAGACCTGATTGCCTGAGTCGAGTTAACAAACTCTGCCTCTGGTGTTAGTGTGATAGATCGCTGTTTGATTTCCTGTATGAATTGATTGAATTTGATACAAAACGTAACTTCAAACTGGAGTTTGGACTAAAAACTCAGGCTCAGGAAAATGTAAGTAGGGCTTGCTGAGGAACTACACAACCCTTATCTGACAAGGGTTTATAGCGTTCTTTCACCAAATATGTGCAAGGCTGTGAGGTTGATGTGACGTAAATATGCCCAAAAACACTTGCACAGTTACGAAGAAAGATAGGCTAGGTTTTGGAATCAACTGCCGACACTCAAATTTTCCAACCTCTGTGGACAACCGTTCCCATATGTCCCACTTTACGCTGCTACCCTATATAGATAAATCATTGACGTGGTGATCCTGATACAACTAGAGGAATTCCAGCAAGTAATCTACGATGCCCTATAGCCTTGGTATATGTGACTAATTATAATATACTACTGAAAGCTATTACAAAAAATACGGAGAAATTTAAAGTAGCATTAAATATACAAGTACCAAACACTATCCTTGGGGGAAAAGGTTCTGGTTTACTGAGTATAGATTTCTTTTCACTTCCTGATGTTTCTTAATTTAACTTGTCCTCTACTTAACTTTTAAGAACAGTCGCTTTAAAAGGCAGAGGGTGTGGGGGAGAAAAACTAATAACTAGTCCCCAATCTAAAAATATTGTGGATATTAATACGCTGTATATTAGTTTCTGATGACTGCTGTGTGTTGATTAGGCTATCAAATTCAGAGTGAAGTAGCAGGGATGTTTAGTACAAACGTTCCACCAGGAAACGATAGGATAAAGTCAGAGGTCAAAAACTCCGACATCAACCAATAGATTTCCTACTTCAGCCTCTAGAAGAGAAGCTCTTGGCTCAAAGTTTTGATTTGTTTTTGCTGGAAAGAGGTGAAAAATCGTGAAAAGATTAGTACGTTTATTAACAGTTTTTAGTTTGTTGCTTGGCTGCTGGGGATGGCTAGGAACAACTCAGATAGCAACTGCTGCTAGTTTCAACAGTGTAGTATGGCCCCAAGTCCCATTCCTGGCAATTGAGCGCCAGAATCGGGCAGATGCCAAGCTAGGAACGGAGTTTGGCAAAAAAATTGATTTGAATAACACCAACGTGCGAGCTTTTCAGCAATATCCGGGGTTATATCCCACACTAGCTAAGAAAATCCTCGCTAATGCTCCTTACCAGAAGGTTGAAGACGTGTTGAATCTTCCAGAATTGAGCGATCGCCAAAAGCAAATCCTGGAAGCTAACCTCGAGAACTTCACCGTTACAGACGTAGAACCTGTCTTTAACGAGGGAGATGATCGCATTAACAACGGTATCTATAGATAGCAGATCTGCGACTGGGGAATTTTAGATTCTGGATTGGGGACTGGTGATTGGGGGAGAACAGTTCAATACTCTCCCCCAACCCTCTGTCCCCTGCAAGAACTGTCCCCTACAAGAACTGCCTCCTGCCCACTACTCCCCTAAATACTCCTTGTTGCCAATAGATATTCCTAGACAATTTGATGTTTTAGTAGTCGGTGCTGGTGCAGCTGGACTATACACAGCATTATGTCTGCCAAAGTCTTTGCAAGTTGGCTTGATTACTAAAGAAACCGTCGCCTTATCTGCTAGTGATTGGGCGCAGGGGGGCATTGCTGCTGCTGTTGCCCCAGAAGATTCTCCTAAGTTGCACATTGAAGATACCCTACGGGCAGGAGCAGGTTTATGTGATCTGCTGGCGGTGGAATTCCTCGCCCGAGAAGCCCCCATTAGCATTCAATCTCTAGTTAACTTGGGCGTAGCCTTTGATCGCCATGACAAGGCTTTAGCTTTAACCTTGGAAGCTGCCCATTCTCGCCATCGGGTGCTTCACGCTGCCGACACTACGGGTAGAGAAGTTACTACTACCCTCGCCAACCAGGTACTGCGGTGCCAAAATATTCAAGTTATCCAGCAAGCTTTGGCTTTGAGTCTATGGCTAGAACCAGAAAATGGGATTTGTCGCGGTATTAGTCTGTTTTATCAAGGTGAAGTGTTCTGGATTCAGTCTAGGGCTGTGGTACTTGCCACCGGTGGTGGTGGTCAGGTTTTTGCCCAAACTACTAACCCAGAGGTAAGTACAGGTGATGGGGTAGCGATCGCTGCTAGGGGAGGGGCAATCCTCCGAGATTTAGAGTTTGTTCAATTTCACCCTACAGCCCTAACTAAACCGGGTGCTGATCGCTTTTTAATTAGTGAAGCTGTCCGGGGTGAAGGGGCACATCTAGTCGATCAAACTGGACGGCGATTTGCCTTTGACTACCATCCAGATGGGGAACTTGCACCTAGAGATGTGGTTAGTAGAGCGATTTTTAGCCATCTGCAGCAGATCGCAGCCGACCCTGCCACTGCCCATGTCTGGCTGGATATGCGCCCCATCCCCACTGACAAAATTCGTCACCGCTTTCCCAATATCATCAAAGTTTGCCAGTACTGGGGTGTAGATGTCTTTAATGAACCGATACCCGTTGCCCCTGCTGCCCACTACTGGATGGGTGGGATTCTTACAGACCTGCTCAACCGCACGAATATTACCGGTTTATATGCGGTCGGTGAAACTGCTAGTACAGGAGTACATGGAGCAAATCGCCTAGCAAGTAACTCCCTATTAGAGTGCATCGTTTTTGGAGCACAGATGGCAAAGATTGAATTACTTGATCTGCCAGGGGAGACTCCTGGGTTGCCATCACGGGAATTACATATTGATCTTGAACCATGGCAATCACAGTTAAAACTACTCAGGAAAGAAATACCCCGACTAGTGTGGCAAAGCGCAGGGATTTGTCGGCAACAGTCTAGTTTAGCAGCAGCAATTTCTACCATTGCAGCATGGCAACAGGATCTTGCGGCCCTACCCTTGAGTCAATTCTTACTGAGTTTACGCCCCACAGAATCAGCTAGATTTACTTCACCAGATATTGAACAGCAATTGCGACTGTGGGCAGAAACGCGGAATCTATTGGATGTAGGTGAATTAATTCTCAAGAGTGCGGCTTTCAGAACCGAAAGTCGGGGTGGACACTACCGCCTAGATTATCCCCATCCAGATCCTGATTGGCAAGTCCACACAATGGTACAAAATCAGCATTGGTGGAAGGCTCCAGTGCTATGAGGTAGGGGGGTGCCAAGGATGAAAGAGGTTATTTTCTTACACCCCACACCACTACCTGACTTTTCCCGTTAACGCCGAAAACCCCTGCACTCCAAAGAGACAGGAAGCAGTTCTTGTAGTTTAGGCTTCAGACCGACACTGATTGCAGGACACCAAATCAGAGATTTTGGCGTGGGGCTTCAACCCTTACTCCCTTTGGTCATGGCTCCAGCAAGAACTGCCTCCTCCCTAGAAATTAGAAGCTCAATATACCCTCAAATCTCTAAACAGGGAGTTTTTTCTAAAAAGTTAACAATTCCCTGGTGAAAAATTAGAGTTTTACCCCTAAAATGATTAGAGACAGTAAAAAATTGTAAACAAAGTTGACAATTTGGTTAACCTTCTGTTTACAGGTGGCTGTGTTAAAGCCACTAACAAATTCAAAACCTGTACTTATAAACTTTTGGAGATCTCCTCATCATGACCATCGCAGTGGGACGCGCCTCCAGCGAAAGAGGGTGGTTTGACATCCTAGACGACTGGCTGAAACGCGATCGCTTCGTATTCGTAGGTTGGTCAGGGATACTATTATTCCCATGTGCCTACCTAGCCTTAGGAGGATGGCTGACAGGGACAACCTTCGTCACCTCATGGTACACCCACGGACTAGCCTCATCCTATTTAGAAGGATGTAACTTCCTGACAGTAGCAGTATCAACACCAGCAGACAGCATGGGACACTCCCTACTGTTACTGTGGGGACCAGAAGCCCAAGGGGACTTCACACGGTGGTGTCAACTGGGAGGGCTATGGCCATTTGTGGCGCTGCATGGAGCCTTCGGGTTGATCGGATTCATGTTACGGCAGTTTGAAATCTCCAGACTAGTAGGGATTCGCCCCTACAACGCCCTAGCATTCTCTGGTCCCATCGCGGTATTCGTCAGCGTGTTCTTGATCTACCCCTTGGGGCAATCAAGCTGGTTCTTCGCCCCCAGTTTTGGCGTCGCTGCCATCTTCCGATTCCTGTTGTTCTTACAAGGGTTCCATAACTGGACACTCAACCCCTTCCACATGATGGGAGTTGCCGGGGTACTAGGGGGAGCACTGTTGTGTGCAATTCACGGTGCCACAGTGGAAAATACCCTGTTTGAAGACGGAGAAACCGCCAACACCTTCCGCGCCTTCAACCCTACCCAAGCGGAAGAAACCTACTCCATGGTCACCGCCAACCGATTCTGGTCACAGATCTTTGGCATTGCCTTTTCCAACAAACGGTGGTTACACTTCTTCATGTTGTTTGTGCCAGTCACAGGCTTGTGGATGAGTGCGGTGGGCATCGTCGGTTTGGCATTGAACCTGCGGGCTTATGATTTCGTGTCCCAAGAATTGCGGGCAGCAGAAGACCCAGAGTTTGAAACTTTCTATACCAAAAACATTTTGCTGAATGAGGGTATCCGCGCTTGGATGGCTCCTCAAGACCAGCCCCACGAACAATTTGTATTCCCTGA
>Ga0209208_10000901_pt1 | contig 40420 bp, 26 predicted proteins | sample S1TSphfallax_3_FD_187694 | JGI IMG/M metagenome (GOLD analysis project Ga0209208, IMG submission 187694) | Host-associated microbial communities from peat moss isolated from Minnesota, USA - S1T2_Fd - Sphagnum fallax MG (SPAdes) (version 2) | ecosystem: Host-associated > Plants > Peat moss >... | reverse complement strand
AAGGATAGATTGCACTCCTATGACATGAAATTTAACACATTAATCATTAATACCCATCCACTTAACAAAAAAAAAGAAGAAAAAGAAGAAGAATATATACCTTACTTATTGTAAAAAAGATAGAAGACATGTGTGGTGGAAAGGAGTTGTAGTCTATTGGACAATAATTTTGTTGTGGTAGGGAAAAACCTATAAAGGAAAAAAGGCACAATTAGTACAAAGCAAACAACAAGACAAACTTGAAAAATGTTGCAAAAGAACACCACATAACACAAGGTAATGACAAAAATCATGCTACAATAAGCAACAATTTGGAATAAGTTGCAAAGAAAGGACATTTGCATGGAGATGGACACACAACTAGCAAAAGAAAAATGAGAAAAAAATTATGGGGAAGGATTGCAAGACCTCAGAATGCAAGGTGAAGGGAAAGATCATGATGGAAATAAATTGCAAATTCTAAACAAAAACTACAAAGCACAACTTGAAAGCAAAAAAGTTCAAAAAGAGACAAGTTGCAAACAAACATCACCACATGCAAGATGTAAGCCAAAAGAGAAACCCAACAAGAATGCAAGGAGAAAACAAAAATTCGTGAAGGAGACATGTTGAATGTGACTACAAGCCAATGGAGGCAAAAACTTGCGAAGGAGACACATTATAAACAAACATTTCAAAACATAATATGCAAGTCAAAAGTAAAACACAATGAGAGTGCATTTGCACTTGCAATGGAATTTTAGAAAAAATGGGTAAATTGGAAAATGCAAAAAAAAAAACTTGTGAAGGTGGAAACCATGAAGGCAAAAAAGAAAAATGAAGATCGCAAAGGTGAAAAGTGTAACAAAGATTATGAAGGGGGAAAGAAAAAGGGAGATGGCAAACAAAAACAATGAAAAGAAAACCCTAAAGAACATAGACAAAACCTAAAAGGAAAAGCCCAAACCTTTAAATTAGAACCTAAACAAAATTTTTGCAAACATCCTAATTTGGTTCAATGCCAACCCTAATACCTAACCTACCACCTAGGTTTGGTTACAATCATTTTTTTAATGGAATCTACATTCTAATTCCCTACTTGCCATGTTTGGTGGTTTCGGTTAATTAATGAGTTAAATTAAAATTTTGGTTAGGTTTTAGTTCAGTTTTTTGGAACCAAAATTGATAGTTTTAAATTGCAAAAATAGGTAAGGCCCAACACTAAAAGATAGGTTATGCCTTTTAACTAGGGAGTTGACAACCAAATAAAACCCATATTTTCAGGAAGGCTAGTTTTGCAAGACATCCTTGAGTGAAGTAGCACCTACATTCGTACCATGGTAAAAACCAGTGTTGGTTAGATCTTATTTTTTAAAAGAACCTTCAGTCCTTGTTTCAACCTTTTTTAAATTTGAAGAATCCCTAATTATAGTTCAACGATTTTTAAATAGAGCCTCTAGTCCAATTCCAGACCCAATTCTTCACATTTCAAGACTACTGATTTTCTATTTTTCAAAAAAAACATTATTAAGCAAGTCCAGTTCAAATTGAATCTGATTATGCCTAATTCAACATAGGCTAAAACTATTTTTTTTAAGTCACTAAGACTATAACATTGATATAATGTGATCACTTATGTCAATTCCATGTCTGATGCCATTTCTTTGCATCCCACCCTAAAATAAAAATTCAAGTGTACTTGAATTTTTTTTTCAAACTAACATGTTTAACCCTAATATAATTAATTAATTAAAAATTGTTATTTTAAACAATGAACAACTACAATTTATATACGCCAATTATTGGTTTGGTTCTAAGTGTAGGTTAGTTCCTCGTTTTGGTTGTGGTTCTCAGTTTAAATTCCATTTCTAAATTGGTAGTCCAAGGGCTAGAATGAACCAACAACCATTAATGCATTAGTTGGCCATTCTATCCATTGGATGGGCTGTGTTTCTTCAATCAGTGCCAAATGAGGTTCATCATTGTTTTTTATTGCTGACCATTGTACTTAATTTTTTTAATTTTTGTTTTTGGCTATTTTTTCCTTGGACTTGACCTCATACATAGCTACCCTACTCACCTTTCTACCCTCATAGGTATTGTACCAACCTTGGTACCTTACTAATTATCCCCTATTAACATAACTACCCTAATAACTAATTATCCTACTAACCTAGCTATTATATTAACTACCTACCTTACTAACCTAGCTACCCTATTAACTACATACCCTACTAACTTAACCATTGTACTAACTACCTACCCTACTGACCTAGCTACCTTACTAACTAGCAACCCTATATACACAACCACCTTATTCACATAAGTACCCTACAAAGCTAGCCACCTTGATAAGGTAGCTTGTTTCTTACATACTAATTTGCCTATCTACCTAACTACCTTGCTAGTGTAACTTTCTTCCTACCTACCCTAGTAACCTATCTACGTTATTCCTTGAACTTCCTTTCTATTTATTAACTTGCTACCAACCCAACTACCTACCTATATACCTACTTTTGTACCTATGCACCCACCTTCCTACCTACCACTATGCTTACCTAGGTACTTACAATTTTTACATAGCCAAATACCTAACTAACTACCTACTCACTTTTTCCAACCCCCCCCTAATCTTACCTATCAATTTATTAATGTTTGCCCTAGTTCATGGATGATGAACATAGGTCCCCATATGTATGTATTACAAACAATTTATAATGGAAACAATGTCATAATTATAACCATTTTGGGTTTAGTTAATGCATATTTTACTAAATTTTGTTTACCTAATTTATTTATGGAATGGACATTACGATACATTTTTTCATGTAATTATTGTAACTATGTATTATTGCATTATGGTTTAGGTTTAGGGTTTGTGAGACATAAATTAATTAACAAAATTTTCACAAATTTATAGTAATTAACCTAAGCTAGGCTAAATTTGAAGGGAAGTTTCTAGGGTTTAGACATATGTGAAGCAATATAATTTCAAACTATATCTTCTTCAAAGAGAGTGGAAACATTAGTATGGAAAGATCACACAAAAGTAAAAAACATATTTTCTCTTTTAGTTTTTTATGATTTTTATTTTTATTTTTTGGATTAAGGTTTTTTTTCTTGTCAATAAATATTTGTAGTTTAAAAGCTTTAAAATTTGGTAAATATTTTCCTAAATATATATTTTTTGAAAATTATTTTGCATTATATAATTTGTATAGTTTTTTGGGTTTAGGGCATATATCACGAGGACTTTTTTTTTTAAAAGGGTTTATATGGTTAAGGTTTTAATAGGACTTATGGCAAATATCATTTGGATTTTGGGGTTAAGCCTTATGCTTTAAGGTTTAAAAATTGGGTTCATATATTTTAAGGCTTAAGGTTTATACTTTAAAAATTGTTCATTGTATTGGTTTTTATTTGATCAATTATTTAGATCTATAACATTATTATGAATATGTTTTGTTTCCATATGTTCCATAGTTGTTAAAGTTTAGTATTTCCTAACCCACTTTTGTTTAAATGTAATACATGTACCATATTGTGATAATTCATTACCCATGAAACATAAAAATATTTTAAAAAATTTGATACCTCACCAATACATCATGAAATTCATGTTTTCAAAAATATTTGTTCATCTTACAATATGATTTAACATATATAAAAATGAATATAATGCAAAATCAGTCACATTGATGGTATAGGGAATTAGGGTTTAATGTAAAATTTACTATTTAATGTTAGAATTAAAAATTTGTCGAAATCAAAAAATTAAAAGTTCATTCTTAACATTTCTTCAATGATGCACATATTTATGTTTTTCCCTTTTTAAGTTGTAAACTGATTTCCCAAAAAAAAAACATAAAGTCTCTAATTTAATAAGATTTTAATGCATGGTTAGAAATAATAATTAAAGCACATGATTTTCCATTTTTTTGGATGGTATACATAATAATAATAATAATAAGATGTTCATTCCCATATATTAATCCTATGTATGATTGAAAATTTATTTAATTTTTTTGATATATAATATTAGCTTAAATATTGGTCTAAATATATTGTTAATTATAACATATCAAGTAACACATTATATATAATTAATAATATTATGGAATTATATCATTGATTCATTTTAATACATATAACATCTTCATATTAACTTAAATAATATATATATATATATATATAACTTAAATTTTATATATAAACCCATGCTTGTGTATAATGCAATTTTTTTTTATGATTTTTAAAATGAAAATTAAAAAATTCTAAAATGTACCCATTAATTTGACTTGTCATGAAACTTTTTTTCAAATTCTTTGCAAATGGATACCCATCTTTTCTTACATGAAGGTGATGAGTCATATTGACATGCTATTGTGGGCCATGGATCATCCACCACCCATGAAGATGGATGTGATATCAATCTTGTAGGATGGTGCATTCAAGGACGTGGTACGTGAACTACATGCCCGGAGATGACATCTTCATGGTTGACAATTTTCTTGCATACTTCTTCCTAAGTTTGTTTCTAGAATAGTCACAATAGCAACGATAGCTCAAATGTTTTGCAACAACAATAATGGTTATAAAAATTAGTAATGCGATGGTTGAAATTCAAGCAATAAAAAATATTATTATTCTTCTTGCTACACTTTCTTTGAAGAATGTAGTAACATCATTGACAAATGAAGAAGAAGAAAATTAGTACAAGAAAAAGATTGACAAAATAAAACCAATTAACTTCAATAGTGTTTCAAAGTTGATAGTTGACTAAAAGGAGTTAGTGCTCAAGTTATTATCTGTTCAGAAAAGAAGGTTTGCTCATTGGTGTAGGCCTTTTAAGTTGGTATCTTAAATGGTTTAGGTTGGTATTCAAAATGGTCTAACTTACTAAGTGAACCTACTAGCTATGTAGGCAGTTTATTAGCCTAGGCCACCTAGGCCTACTAAACATTTATGATAATTTAATGTCTTTTTTAATATTATAACATATTAGAATTGATTTTTTTAAATTATTAAAAAATACATTTTCTCATAATTATTACAAGTATATACCATTGGATTATGGTTTAAGTTTAAAGTTTGGGACATATAAATTAATTAACATTTTTTTTACAAGTCTATAACAATTAAAATAAATTTAGGGTGCATTTTGGGTGGAATGTTTTGGGCTTAAACATATGTAAAACATTGCAATGCCATTTTATATTTTTTTAAAGAAGGTGAAAAAACTCAGCTTAGATATATTACCAAATGGTAAAAGACATACCTTTGTTTGTGTTTTATTAAAAAAATTAAAACCAAGATTCTAGTTGGTGAAAATAAATATGTGTGCGGGTATTACAAAATTATATGAATACCTAGCCCTAAATGTAATACCCGCATGCAAGTTCATTATGAAATAATCCATAGGTGATTTAGTTAACTTTAAACAAAAACTTTACCCTAAGCACAATACTCATATGTAGAGTCATTTCGAAATAATCAATATGTATTTTAGGTGCCTTTGAATGAATACCAAAGCCTTTATGTAATACCCGAATGTAAATTCATTTTGAAATAATCCATAGGTGATTTAGTTAACTTTAGACAAAGACCCACCCTTAAGCACAATACCCATATGTAAAGTCATTTTGAAATAACCAATATGTAGTTTGGGCACCTTTGAATGAAAACCAAGCTTATATGCAATACCCACATGTAAGTTCATTATGAAATAATCCATAGGTGATTTAAGTAACCTTAGGTGAAAACCGAACCCTAAACGGAATACCCACAGGAAAATCATTTCAAAATAACCAAAATATAGTTTGGGTGCCTTTGAATGAAAACCAAGGCCTATATGTAATACTCACATGCAAGTTGATTATGAAATCCATAGGTGATTTAGGCAACCTTAGGTGAAGAATGCAATACCCACATGTAAGCTCACTTCAAAATAACCAATAAGTGGTTTGGTACCCAAAATATGTCTTTTTATATACTTGAATTAATTATTATTCTAAATTCATTTATAACATTTAATTATCATGACTAATTATCTAAAATAATGATTTGAATAACTTATCAACATAAAAAATCTAATTAAGATAATAGATTAAAATCAAATTATCAATTTAATTTTAGGTTTAAATTTTAATTATTTGAATAATTAAGGTTCAATGAATTAATTAAATAATATTAAGAAATAACTAATTTTTAAAATATGATAATCAATCATTTATATTATCTGAAATAAATTTTTAGTAATTCCTTAATTATATGACATTATTTGTTGATATTTCTAGATTATTATGTCATGTGAGTAAGTATTTATTAAAGAATTATTGTTGATAATGTAAATGATTAGCTATCATAATTTACTTTAAATAATTATCTGATCATTTTTTTAATCATTTAAAATAATTTTTGATAATATTTTTATTATGTGAAATATTATCTGACAATTCAATAATTATTAAATCATTCATTAATTATCTAAGAAAATTATTTAAAGGTATTAGGCATTAAAATATTCTTGCCCACAAAACATTGTGGGTATTGTAGTGTTGAAGGAAACTAGAATTATTTTTAAACTCATATGCAAATATTGTAAAGGACATAAAAATCCCAACAACTATTAGGAAACATGCATGCAATTTTTGTAATTTGAACTTAAACATAATGCAAATAAGTGCGTTATGATGCAAGTATTGTAATGGATGTTAAAAAAATTCAACAATTATTTAGGAAACCTACACACAAGTATTATGATGGATGTAAAAAAAATTCAAGAACTATTTAGGATACCTATACACGAGTATTATGATGGATGTAAAAAAAATTCAACAACTATTTAAGATACCTATACATGAAATTATAATGGATGTAAAAAAACTTACAACTGTTTAGGAGACCTATATGCGGGTATTGCAAATTTAAAATGGCCTTATGGAAGTTAAAATAGGAAGGATGTAGGTATTGCACAATGTACGTTATTGATATTTGTAAACCTTAAACAAATTAATTATAAAGTGTGCATATGGGATTATTTTAATTTTGATTTTTACATCTAAAACAGTAAAAGGATGACAAAAAAAGACATATATGATTAACCATATACCCATCAAACAAGTGTGATTAGAAAAAAAAAATTATATTAATAAGAGATGTACAAAAATGGGTGGACCAAAAAATGTTAAAGAACTCAATGAAAGAAAAACGTTATCTATAATATATCAAAAGACCAAAATTTAAAAAGTGGTAATCCAAAAAATGAAGGGGTTAAAAAAAACTGACATATTATATAAAATGGAAACCCAAAACCATATCATTATCTATAATGTTATGTTTAGTTCGGTAAGTAATTGTTGCCTTTGTTGCCTTTGTTGCATGACAAGCAATGTATAGATGGTGACGTTGCATCTTGACATGAACTATAGTTGCAACAAACTCTTCCTTTGTTATGCCTTAAACCCTATAAACACCCTAAAACCACTAAATTAAACCTAACACGCCTTGGATGGAACAAATTTATAAAAATACAATAAACATTGATTATTATTTTTTCTTACCTTCCATGAATCATTCTAGATTCATGGAAATCCAATAGAACCATCAACTTTTGTGTTTGACTTGTTTTGGTGGATTTTCGATCTTAGTTTTTTGACATCCCATGCCATTTTCAATTTGTGTGCATATGTAGAACAAGTTGACCAGATCATCTCTTGTAAATCTTCATCCTTTTCCATTCGTGATGTTGCATTTTGAAGCATGTTTCCCACACCCTAGGAATTAAAACCCAATACATGCAATAGTTGTTTTAAAGTTAATTTGACCAAAGTTTATTTTTGGTATTGGTAAACATTGTTATGCAACAATTACTAATTCATCCCACTTGTGTTAGGCTTTGGCATGAGTGCAACTACCAACCTTTTTATCATTCCGCTTCTACATGGCCATGGCATCTCCCAAGATACGAATGTTCATTTTAACATGGTCTTGATGTTGAGGACTTCCTTTAGAAGTTAAAAACCTCCTAGGTTCGACCTTCTCTACCACTAAGCCATGAACCTCCTTCAAATGTTTAGTTAAGATAAGCAATAGTGCAATTGTCCATTTTATATCGCCATTTTGACTCATCCTTACTCCATTCCTTGTCCTGACGAACAATATCAGGTGGACAAAGGGGTGTTGGTGGCTAAGTGGGGTCAATTTCAATCTTTGGACCTAAACCACAAACCCTCAAAAAAAAAGTTTTTATTTTTTAATAAAAATAAACCTAACTTTAAACCTTAGAAACAAGATCAATCACATAACAAAATGCAAGTATTACGAACAAAATTAACTTATTTTCAAGTATTACAATGACAAATTTTTTTTAAAAAAGTCTCGCACCTTCCATGAAGTGATGGAGGATGCAAGTATAATCAAATTTAAAAGTTTTGTACAAATTTTCTTGTGCACATTTAATAAGGTCTAATTACGTAAATTTCAAAATAATCTAACCTACCACTTTTGGGTCGAAATTCCCAATTTGTTTTGGGAAGGATCTCATCACTTGGATTAGACAAAATCACCATGTCCAACTCTAATTGACATTGGTTGCTTGTTTCATCAACTATAAGTTCCTTGTTCTAACAACATTTTGTTCCTTAATTGCTAATTCTGATGGAGCAACATTTTTCTCTTCAATTGTCAATTCTGATGTAACAACATTTTGCTCCTCAATTGCCAATTCTAATGGAGCAACATTTTACTCTTGAACTTCTGAATCGTGCAATAAACCTTTTTCAATTCCTTTTTCTACCAATTGAAATCCTACATATCTAAACAAAAACCTTAGTAAACAACCATATTGATGTGAAAAAATAATCAAGAGAGTACAAAATGAGTCCTTCCAAAATTGAACAAGACAAAAACAAGTCTTTTAAATGGGCCAACATTAACAAAGGAGCAACAACATATAAGAAGACAAATCGAAAGACCATTTATTGAATTTTCTACCTTTCTCAAAACACCAAAGGCATAGAAGGGTGTTGCTTTCCCTTTGAAAGTAGCACCAACAAGAATTGCTAATAGAAGACAACCATGATTTAGTTGTCTTTTGTTTTTCATAGGAAAAAACAAAAGACACGAAAACGACAGCTTTGTGCCATCATTTTCATGTTTTAGAAAAGCGGAAGTAGGAGGAGGCAAAGATGATGATGATTTGTGATTGTTGTCATCTTTTATCTTTCACAAAATGATGAAGGCCATAAAGAAAAAACACAAAGATGATGGCTCTATGTCGTCATCTTCATGTCTGAAAGGAACGATAACATGAAGAGGTGAAGACAATAATGATTTGTGATTGTTGTCAAAAGGTGAGGGAAAAAAAACACAAAAACAATGGCTCTATCTTGTCATTTTCATGTTTAAAAGGAATGAAAATAAGAGGAGGCAAAGAGGATGATGATCACATATCATCATCATCTTCTATTTTTCGCAAGAGCGTCAAAGACTAGGGAATAAAAACATGAAGACGACAACTTTGTGCCATCATCTTTGTGTCTAAAAGGAATGAGAACAAGAAGAGGAGGCGAAGATGATAATGATCACAAATTGTCATTGTCTTTTGTTTTTCATAAGAATGACAAAGGCTAAAAAAAAAAAAATCACATAAAGACAACGACTTTGTCCTATCATTTTCATGTCTAAGAGGAGAAAGAACAAGGAGGAGGCAAAGCTGATGATGATTTATGTGATCGTTGTCGTTTTCTATTTTTCATAAGAGTGACCATTGAAAAAAATGAAATGACGACTATTTGTCATCATTTTCATTTTTGAAAGGAGTTAAAATAAGAGGTGAAGATGATGATGATCTTTGTGATAGGTGTCATCTTTTGTTTTTCAAAGGACAACAATGGGGAGAAAAAAAAGGACACAAAAAAAAACAAGGGACCCATTTGTAGGAGCTCTAGCAAGTTAAAACAAATAAAAACCATGAAAACGACAAGATGAAAATAAAAAAGACATGAGGGTTTTTTTACCTCTAATGTTGCTCTCAAGCACCATAACTCAGCACTCCACAGCTCGAACACTCCACAACTCAAGAACTCGACACTCCACAACATTCCACATCTCTAGCACTCTAGGGATGTTTGGAGTGGAGAAAATAAATTTAGGTTTAAAGGTAGGTTTAAGTAGGGTGAATTTAAAGTAGGGGAAGGTTTAGGGTTTAAGATAGGGGAGGTAGGTAGGAGGGGAAAAATTTGGGGTAAATAAGAGGGCTAAAAAAACCCTAGGTAGGGGAAGAGGAAAATAAAAATGCCCTACTTGGATGTGTTTGAGTTCATCCCCAAAAAGGCTTGAACGGCTTCATCCCAAATTAGTGCACTGGTGGCTATTGGTTCATTCAAGTCGATCCAAGTAGTTGATAACTAGATTGAGAATCCAAACTGACCAACACTATTAAAACCCCCCAAATTCATTTAAATTGCTTCTAAATATTAGAAATATTCTAGGCATGCACTAAATTAGGGCCATTGAATCCAAATTTAACATTTCTTGGGACTAATAGTATGGTCATTATGAGGCCTCGCTCAATAAGGTGAAGGTGTTTGTTCAACCTAGGCATGCAAGACCTATAGTAGTGGGTCAATTGTTAAGTCAAATTGTAACAAAAAAGAAAGTGGAAAATACAAATAGCAAACTTGATTACATCCAATCGATCTAAACAAAATGAGATCTTCTAGTACCCTACAATACATAACAGTCCTTGAATTTCTAATGTTCTAGTGTCAATGAGGGCTTTAGCTAACATTCTCTAGTTTTAACAAGGTCAACTCTCATATCTTCTAATTGGCAGACCTGTTACAGATGCATGAATTTCCAGCTTACATCTTCTTAATGGCCATGAACTATTAACTATTCAACTCTTATGCATATTACTAAGAATCAAGATTCTATCGAGGTATAGCCTTGAGGTCAGAACTCTCAAGGTTCACTTGGTCCATGGCTAACCACTTTCCCACTGAATGCAACAATGCAGTGTATATCCACTTCTATTAGCTGAAAACCTAAAAACCTAGAGACCCTTAAATCTAAATGCTTCTACAAAACTTGACTTTGAGCAATAGGTACCATGCTCATCTAAAGCCACTTAGTAGGACAAATTCTTATGTAAAAATGCATGACAAATTTCTCTCTTCAAGTTTCCTTTTCACTCTTGATCTCGTTTGTCTCATCTTACCCACATTAAAGACACCCCCTTGAGGTTTCTGGTACTCCCTCTATCAATTGCCTATAACATAGATCTACAACACTACAACTCAATCTCCCCAGTCCCAGATGCTCCTAGACTTCTATATGCCCCTTTGTTCTACGGCTCGAACTCCTCAATTCTTCATCATACCTTGACATCAACCCCTTACATCTAGCTTTACATTGATCTGAACAACTATTTTGTTAAGTCAATGGCGCAACGGAGTTTTGTCAACAACTAGCTTAGTAGTCTAAGAACTCAAAACAAGAAAAATACATATCGGAAAGAACTTGCCTCTTTTCTTCTTCACACTGCTTCTTATTCTTACCTCCTACCGTCCATTCCACAAACCTTCTTCAATGCAGTTGGTCCCTCCACCATCCATTGTTCGGCACAACTCCTGTCCTCCATAACACACAAACGAACAAAGTCGCCAACCCATGCATTCCTTGTAGCAAAAATAGGATGAGTTTCCGCCGCAAGTGCGCAAAAGTTGATGGCCATTGACAATAATCAAACAAAACGATGAAACCCTAAAACTTGTTGGATTCACACCAATTAGAATAACTTTTTGTCTGGTCACAAAGTAAGTTAGTGGCTCATGTGCGGTGGTTGTTGTTGTTGACCATCACTTGACTTTGTCTCTGGTGCAATAACATAAGTACCTTGGCAGCTTTCACATTAATTATATTACTTGTAGGAAATGTTGAAAATCTCAGTGAATACTATTTTCAAAGAACCAAAATTTGTGAAGGAAAATAAAGAATGTTTGGAATACTAAGGAATATTCCTTTTCCAGACGGATATGTCTTGAAGCTGTCCCTCTATTACAGTATGAACTGATCACACTCATGTTATTCACTTATAACCTGTTACTTTGTACCATTGTGGTTTTTCCCATTAAAATTTGGGGTAGCAGATTATGTCATTTTGTTGACCACATTAGTTCATTTAATCTTCCAGTGATGGTCATACACTCATGATAGTGATCAAAGTCTCTGTGGAACATGAAAGTTTGAAAATTCTGTTGAATCTGCCACCCCAGACCTTAATGTTATGGAATAGTCTCACACTTGGCCATTGTGTTGGGTGCAAGCTTGGCACCTTACCGAACATAATGGGCAGGGGCTTGACCATTCCATACTAGGTAGCCAAGTATGGTTCCATCTTTTATGAAGAATGGCAGCTTGGCCTACATCAAAAACATGAAAGAAAAACCATTTTTTGCCACCACTGGTACATAGTTGAATAAATCTGTTACTTGTCTTTAACAGAATTAGGGTTATAGGACTGAATTGAGCAGGATTCTGATGGATCTAGAACAACTAGAAGGATCTATTTTTGTCCTGGAAGGCCATGCTTTGCTTTTGCTCAAAGATATATTCAGCTCAGCCCATTTGACATCTGCAAATGCTATTGTACATCCTACCCATCAAGCATAGCTTCCAGTACATGCTCACCCATCATTGGTTGGAACCATTTGGGGTCTTGGTTGATGATAAGCTAATAAGGATAATGCTCTATTCCTATAGGATATATAACGACATATTAAGATACCATAGCTCTGTAGCAAATTGAGCAGGTTTCAATGTGCCATCCTGGGACAATTTGAAACAACACTCTTTTTCCAAATTGTTTTTAGTTTGTAAGTGTGCTTTCGTAATTAAGGGCATTGCAATTTTAGGCCCTGCATATACCAGAAAAGCCTACCCCATAGGGGCAGCAAACACCTGCATTCTTCAACCTGATAATGCGCCTCCAAATCGACTAGCAGATTTCTGGGATGGCTTTTCAGTGTCTGGTAAAGTTTGTAAATTTGAGATGAACGGAACTGTTTGGCACAACATTGAGAAATTTGGGAACATCATTGGAGAACTTTGGAAACATTCAATAAAATTTGTTGGATATCAAAAACATCTGGATGATTATGCACTTATAACTTTCAAACATCTAATGTTGCAGTCAGTACAGTTAAAAACAATTGTGACAAAATTTCGCCATTTTGTGAGAAAAATTTCAATAAAAAATGGTGTTTCGAATTCCCTGTTTTTCGAAAAAAATCGAAAAAACGAAACAAGTTCAAAAAAAAAAAAAAATCACCATAAATCATGACAATTGCCTACAATATGAATGGGTGCTTCAAATTTTATACTTTCATATTTTTTAAATCACCAAATTTGGCTAAATATAGGTATGGACTATCATCACTTGAGCAACATCACAAAATTTTTAAAAATTTTAAAAACACACTGGGTTGGTATATTGTAGAGCAAGATTGTCGTGATAAAATGGGTGTACATAAATAACAGTGCACCCAAGTGGCACTCATTTGGCAGTACTCAAACTTACAAGTGTTGAATCTCTTACTTGGTACCTGGTCAACAAAGATTCTGGGAGTTGGGAAGAGATTCACAATTCAGCAAAACTGAACTGCAGAAAATGGGACAAACTCTTCCTAAAAATGACTAAATTGTGGTTCAAATTGTGATCATCCATGGCCATCAATCTGGATAAGCATGTGAGAAGTTAGAGCTACCAAGGTGAAATAGGCACAATTTCAATTAGCCATGCAGCGCGCACTATATGCCTGACAGTTCATTATCAGGTCAATCCTGAGGAACAGGCCCCAGGGTAAAGAGTCAAGTATAACTTACCTTGATGGTGTTTGTTGGCCTTGCCTACCAAGGCAAGGATATTGTGTTTAGATTCATTATATAGTATAGTAGCTTCAGGGATTTTGGCCCCTAGGTAGTAGGTCTATATTTATATGAGGATTTTTTAAAGGTGATATTTTGGCCTATGTTGAAACTTGAGATTAGTTATAGAGTTATGATACCTTGAAGGATTTTGGTTTCTTTTAGAAGATTTTTCTGAAGATTATATTTTTGCATGATAAAATATTTGAATTTTCGTAATTCTTCTTTTACCTTAAGATACTTTTTAATGTAAAAGGCAAGGCCACAATGTGACACACCCCTTGTTTTACATTGATGCTTGTACTTTCATACCAAGAAAGTACAAGTTCATGTAATGAATGATCAATAATTGCACCATTTGAACTTTCATCCTATTGTGTACTTTCATCCCATGGCAATATAAGTCTATGTTGTGAACAATCAATACTTGCACTACTTGAACCTTCATCCTGTTGTGTAATTTCATCCTAAGCTAATACAGGTCTATTGTAGTGAACAATCAAGTTACCAATACTTGCACCATTTGGACTTTCAACCTAATTGTACTTTCATCTTAAGACAGTACTAGTCTAGCCTGTGCCGTTGGTCCATGTGTGAACACATTGAGAGCTCAACTTATTTTTCCTTCCAAACCCAATTTTTGTGATTTGTTTGAATTTCCAGCAAAAAACTCCACTCAGAAAACAATTTCTTCCACACCTTAGCTCTGAAAATTGTGAAATAAACTCTATTGAATTTGACTCACCAAGGGCTTTCCAAAAGCATCAAGAATGCCCCAAATTCTAATACACTTTTCAATTTCGGCTTTATCTGGTTTTCATTGAGAAAATGGTTCAATAATAGCTTCCACATTGTAGCTCCAAACAGTCTCAAACCAAGTCAGTGCACCCCATTCTTCAAGACCATTCCAAAGATACCAAGAGTGTGGCATGAAGCGCTGTGGTTTGGGAGATCTCAGGGTGACAAACAAGACAAACTACCTTGCCTAATAGATAGATAAGTCTATGCACTAAACAAGATCTGGCCTCCTCCTTCACCCAACACACCATGTATACTCTGACACGATGTTGTGTGTCTACCAGCCTTTTTTTTCTTGGTGAAATAGTGCAAAATTGCATCCAAATTTTTTAAAAGAAGAATATTCTTTCACAGATTCTTGAAAACTTCACCAAACTTTATCAAACACCAAAAAAGAGTTCACCAGGTTCCTATTGTTCAGTCAGGTTTTCTACTGTTTTGAGAGTTTCCAAGTAACTTGTTGCTATCGCTAAATCTTTTTTTGGGTTGATCACCACTAGTGCTCCATCACCAACATGAAAAGAATAAAGGCTGGGTGTGTACCGATCGAGGTGTGCAAGGCTGGGCATGCGTTTTAGGCTGCCAGGTGATGCATACGGTTGTCACTAAGGGTACTTGCCAGATTCCTTGAAGAAAATAAGTAGCAAGTACTTATACAATGTCAAAGAGTAACATTTTTGGTCACAACTTTCATTTGTTGAGTTGACATTGCATCCTTGCAAATCTTCAGAAGAAAAAGTGAGTAAGCTCTGGTGGGTGCCGAGAATCAGCCCTTTATTTTTTCATTTAGTTAGTAGTGGCTGGTGATCATCCCAACAAGGATTTTAGCATTGATGGCAACAAGTTATTGAAATTTCTCAAAACGAATAAAAAATATGGCAGAAAAACCTGCCTTAACACTAGGAACCTGTCAAAATCTGGCAAACTCTTTTCTGAGGTGTGATCAAATTTGGCCAAAAATTTACAAATCTGTGAAAGAATATTCTCCTTTCAACCAGTTAGCCAGAAAAAAAAAACTGCCAAGAACAAACCAATTGTGATGTGGAGGTACTGATGGTTATCTCAAAAAGTATGGGCAATTTTGTTTGCCTTGTAAAGTCACAACTGAAACCATTTTGAAACCAATTCTTTGTTTTGCAGGTAAATGACACCCATAATGCAGCTGAAACCTCCAGGAATCCAACAACTTAGGGAGAGAGCCCATGCCAACTCAAAACAAGCAAACAGGACATATCTGTCCAGTAACCCATGTTGACAGTATCAAAAGCAATGGACATGGGTGCACAACTTTGAAAAAAAAGAAGCCAAGTAAAATTTTGTCTTCCTATTTTCTTCATAAAGCAAATTAAAAAATTGGTTTGATTTGTATTCTTTTGCCTAAAGAAGCTGGAATAAGCTTTACTATGATGTTGATTAAAGTATGGCAGTTGTTTTTTGTGCACCCAGTTTTCCATTCTTCCTGCTTTCTTGGACTGAAAGTTTGTTGCAGCGTATCAAACAAAAGCATGTGCAGCTTGCGAGAAAGCACTTGCCATTCAAGTTTCATGTGACATCACATGACACAATGGACATGTTGTGTCTGGTAAAAAGGATACTCTTCCTTGTGATATTGTGATGTCGGCTAGGAATAGGCCATGTTTCATTGTTGTCCAAACATACAGCATCGCCCCCTCATTCCCAAAACACACAAACCTAGTAATCCTAGTAGAGGATCAAAAAAGAGTGTCCTCTACAGGCCATCATGAAACCAATTGTGATTTGGGGCTACACAAACCACCTGCCACCAAGTGGCTGATCCATTTTGTAGGGCCTTAAACTAAAAATTTATTTGCAACTTGATGGCCCACTTTCAATCCCTTAAAAAAGGGGATAGAAAAGAAGACATAACTTAGAGTTATCCAAACACTGGGCGAAATGAGGAGTAAAGATGAAAACTGTAATCAGGCAGAAAAAGGAAAAAAAGCAGGGAACCAAGCTAATTTTCTCACCTAAATTGGTCCTCAATGAATTTTCACCCCTGTACCATTTGGATTTGCCTTACCTCCACGTTGATTGCTGGCTCATATTCTTCACTTTATCCAGCCTTCTCACAATAAAATTCTAAACTGTGGGCACTAAATGTCCTAAACTATGGGCATTAACTCATTTACACTTACACACTCCAGTTTTAACAATTACACTTTACATTGGCCATACTTCGGGCTTCACACTTACACAAGGTGCATGCATGTATTTCTTAAGTACAATCACATTGTCTTCTGTATTTTCTTTCATCATGTGATGCCGTGCGAGCATCATTGCAAGGCAATACTCTCACTTGTATAAAAAAATCATGATCTTCAATGATGTTAGAAGCTGCAATGCCCTCATTTAGTTATAAAATTTTGATTTTTGTCAAAAAATACACAAATGATTGCAATATGCATAATATAATCTTAATTCAGATTGCATTTTCTTTTTTCTTTTTTTAAAAAGAATATTCAAAACAACAACTATGGAAGTGATGTTCATTCAGAAAAGAAACAAAGGAAAAAAAAAGAGGGAGTAAACCAACAAATGGTAGACAACAGGAAAGAACAGTTATTTGCAAAATCTTTTTCATTGTGGTTTTGTGAACTCTTCCCATGTTGCTCCACTTTGTTCAGGTTTTTTTCAAGTGTAATTGGTGCCATTCTTGTCATATTGCAATTCCTTTCATTGTTGTGACTTTCAACAATGACCTTTATCAAGTGAGCTCTTTCTTCCCTTTGTCATTTTCCATTCTTTTCTTTTATCATCATCTTGCAACTCCCATGAATTGTGATTTTGGGTGACCTAGCTCCCCCCATGTTGTTCCTCTTCATCTACATTGTTTGGTGGTGTAAGTGGTAGTACCATGGTCATCTTGCAATTCCTTTGATTATTTCATGCTTCATCAATAACCTATTTTAGGTGAGTTTCACCCTTGTTATCTTGCAAGCAATTTCATCATGATCTTCTACAACGATATCCTTGAATATAAAATCACAGTTGTCAATGATAGTAGGTGCAAATCATAGTTTGAATGTCAAAGGTGCATACCTTCATTTTTGTGTAGACCATAATTTTCCACCTCAATGGGAGGTGCAATAACCCCATTTTCTTGTATAATTTTTTTATTTTTTTCATGAGAAAAAAATTGCAATACCTTTTGCATATGCATATATTCCATTTTATCTTGTGTGTTCTCTTTCGACAAAATGTACAAGATTTTGATTTTGGTTTACAGATGGTGTATTCTAAAATGATGGATGTGAAAGAAAAACTAGGTATATTCATGATCGGGTCCTCCAAAAGGATTGTCGCACTCAAAAAATTCACGGGGTCAAATATTTCTTTACATTTTTAGGATTCAAAATTTTGATTATTTATTGTATTTTAAGAGGTTCTTTTAAAGAATACCTTCACATGATTTGAAATTTGTGAGCCAATCACAAAAGTGATTTGAATATAATGTCCATAAGAGTCCTAAATACAAAAAATATGACTAGTAATAGGAACAATAACAAGGATTTAGAACATTAAAAGACCAAAAAATGAGGATAGATGATGGTTTTATTTAACTCACAAAATGAATAAAAGGGATGGTATATAAGGCCTTCATTAGATGGATTAATAGATCAGAAGTTTAGAAGAAAAGAATTCATTGATGTAAGAACTTTTCAAGAAAGTTGGCCATTAGGGATAGGATAATGAAAATAGATCATTTAAAGATTTTTAAGGGCTCTTGTAGCTTCAAATCCTTATTGTTACCACCCCATGTAAAATAAATGTAAAAAAACATGTTTTTAGGGTATAAAAATCCAAAAAGTAGGAATTACACAACATCAAGACTTTGGTCATGGATTCCAAGTTGTGGAGTCCTATTTTGGCAAAATATATATTCTATCATATTAATCATAGTTGTTGGTTTACGTCCGTCTTATGGGCCAATGATTCATCACATAAATTGTTTTTTGACAAGGACCATGCCTTAGACAAGGTTCTTTCATGTTCTATGTGTAGTCATTGTTGGGAAGGACATTGAAACGCATGTCGTTGCTTGAACTTTGAAACACACATTGGTAGTGATGAACATGTTGTGTTGTGTACAAGCTTTGCAAAAAATCAAAGCTTTTTCAAATGCATGATATCATTTGTAATTGTGAGTTACACATTATCTACAACATCAACCCTAACCCTAGTACTAGAATGTTTTGATTTTTCGCATTGTTCATGTAACCAATAGTTTTGAAAATCTTTTGGATTTGAGCCAGAAAATGAGGATATTTGACATTGTGAAGGATATTAGCAATTTGTCAATAATTGAGAACACATAACATGTAAAAAATGTTGTAACACAACCACCTCGCTTCGAGATAGAACCTATGTTGAATACCACATCAATCATCTAAATATTGGAAACCTCATTGTATATAAGGTTCCCACAAGAGTGCATCCTTGGGGCATCAACTTTAAAATTGTTATTCCAAAAATTTGTTCAACTACATTTTCAAGGATTTTTCCTTGTGTGTTAGAAAGGTAGATTGGATGTTGCAACCTATGTTGTCATTGGAGGTTGGTGGATTTTGGTGCCATTGGATGGGTTAAAATTGTTTGAGATTAATCAAGTATTTATCTTTTGGAATGGGATATGACTGGTTCCAACTTTAAAAATAGTTCTATGAGAAAATAAAATTGTGGACAAATGTTCATCCTAGTCATTCTAGTTCTCATTCATTAGTTTTGTGAACAATGTACCAAAAACTTTGTTAGTAAATTCAACTTGTCCATTCCATTGTATGTCTTAAGATGAAATAATCAATTAAGTAATGAATAACATCATTAATGAAATGTGTACTTTGATCATTATTGAAAGGTTTTTCTATTCCCATTAAGGTTTTCAACTTCTAATTTTTCTAGCAACAATTTTTAAAACATCATTAGGAACATCAAAAAATTTAACCATCTAAATTAATTATAATTCCTAAACTAACATGTACAAAAATAATTCAAAGTTTCAAGAAAGTTGGTTGAAAAGAAAATGCTTCATGTTCCAAAGTGAAATAAAAATTCAAAATAAAAAATAAAATCAAAAGTCTCCATGTACAAACAGGTTTGTCCTTCTAGTATTATATTAGGTAATTCAAAATGAAATAATCATAATGGACTATTTAAATAGTCATTAGCTGATACTTAAATTAATAGTCCAAAATTTCAAAAAACTACACCTTGTTTTACTACCTATTCAACTACCTATTCTACCACCTGTTTTATAAACTAATGATTGACTTACATGTTAACTTGTCTACTAACCTAGCATAATACTACCTATCAAGTTTTATAATGGGTTAAGTTAATGCTACAAGTTAGATTAAATAACAGGTTGGATCACCTATTAAGTTTAACAACTTGTTTAAATCTATAACCAATTAAGTCACTTGTTACTAAATCTAGGTAACAATATCCCCCTTTGAAAACTACGTTTTGTCCTTGAAATGCTAGTTCAAAGTCCTAGTTAGTTTGGTCTTTTGCAATTGGTTGGTTGATGGCTCTTTCAACAAGTTTAACACCTATTTCCTCCATAAGTTTAGTTTGATTCAAAATTTGAAGACCTATCAATGCTATAATCATTTGTTAATCATGTCTTCAAAGCTCACTATGGGTTTTTTGAATACCTCCGAAACATGCAAGGTACTAGAAATCAAAGTAATCTCTTGACCTATACCTATCTAGTGTGGGGCTAGAGGTAAACTAACAGATAAGAACTCCAAAGGTCCTATTCCATTATCTAATATAGTAAATGAGGGATCAATAGCTTCAACCTATTCCTTAATAGATTTTTCACTACTTCCCATAGGTGCATTAGTAAAAGTGGTAACCTAAACATGTATGGTAAAAGTTTGAATAGGTAAAGGTATGATCTTTAAACTTGTTCCACCTCTTAATGGGCTAATTGGTTTAGTAATGGTAACAAGTTATACCACAAATGGTGTTATTAGGATTCTACTATTGGTTTTAATCTCCATAGATACAAAACTAAAAAGTTCATATTTAAAGTTAGGTGAAGTGGTTTGATATGCTTGTAGCTCTAGTTGGTAACTGTATTCATTAGAGTGGGTTAAATCCATGCTTTCTTGAATCTGCTCCTCTGTAAACTCTTGACTAGTTTGCCACCACTCCTTCCACTTGGGGTTTTTATCTCCCAAGGCTTGATTTTGCACTTTGAGTAGTGTATTGTCTAGTAATAACTCCTTCAACTCCTTCAACCTATTATTCATCCTAACAAGTAGAATGGGGTTTGGTTTATCCAATTACACCTTAATTATTTCATATTAATCTTTCCATTCTTGGATTTGGGCAGTTAGAGTTTGTTTTTCCCTTCAAACTTTATGTGGGTAGCTACATGTTGTTTTCTGAGCTTTTGACAAGTTTGTTCCAAACTAGATACTTTGTTGTTACATACTTGACTCCTCCATTTTAGCATAATCTTGCATCATTCGCTCCAAATCAGGTTGGATATGTTTCAAATCATTGTGAGTTTTCTAATTAAGTTGATTAAGTTCGACATATTTTTATTGTAGGTTTTTTATTTTCTTAACAACATGTTTTGCTTCTTTCAAATTGTTGGATAGGTTCTAGTTCTCATACTAGACCTTATTCAATTGCCCCTTGACTATGACCAATTCTTTATCATAGTTCTTTAAAGTTTTCTAGATTATCTCTAACTTTAAGCTATAGGTTTGCAAGCATTGTGGGTTTCAAATGATTTTTTTTTGGATTGCTCAAATTTAATTTTGGGGTTAGCAAGTTCTTGTAATGTTCTTGACCAAGTTGTGGCTTTCTGGGCAACTTGTTCTAAAAACATAATAATCTATTTTTGATTATTTATGAAATGACCAAAAATTGGGATAGGTTGGGATATAGAAAACTATGGGTTTTCTACATGTACAAGTTCAACAATAGGTTGAACAAGTTGTGATGATTTTGCAACTACAACTATAGGTTGTGTGGGTTTTGTAATTGGTACTATAAGTTCAATAGATTCAACAAGTTCAACTTGGATGTTGTCAATTACCTAATCTAGATTGGGCTTAGGTTCTTCCTCCAAGTTGCCTTGTATAGTCATTGCTTAAAGCTCTTTTCCACCTCCACCACCCATCTCATCTGAACAAGTTCGCTCCTCATCCTCTTTTAAGTCAACATGTGACCTAAAAGTAGTTCTAGACTTCTTTCTTGGTGGTGAGGTAACTTTAGAATTAAAAACCAAGATAGTTAAATCTAACTTCCCCACAACATGGAAAGTAGCTATGTCAAGATTAAAAGAGAAGGCAATCAATGAAACAAATTTAATAGAAGTTTCACAAGTAGACAATAGAAAACGTTATCACATCAGGAACTCAATTTAAGGAAAAGATGAAGAATTGAAACTCAAGAATCCAACGTGAGAAATAGAAATATAGAAACATATAGGTTTAGGACTTAATTTGTACCTTGGAATAGGCGGTTTTGTGTGTGTCATTAGTTGTTGAATGTGTTGGTATTTTCTCCTTCAAGAACTACTTCCTTGTAACAAGTTTAGGTGAAGCCTCTCATTGTTGAACAACATGTTGCTCTTGGCTGGCTAGTGATGTAAATTTTTCTGGAGTTGTTGTTTCTCGGTGAAGGCATTTCAAATAAAGGGAACCACTTCTTAAATAGAATATCTAGGATAGGCCTTGAATAGTAATTATCTACCTTAATTTTGCTAGAGATTAGATTAGATGTTGCTTTCTTTTAACATTATGTCTAATGAGTGAATTCAACCAATAATTGGGTCAACATTATAGAACACCAATAAATAATTGTCCCCTATTGACTAGGTCAAAAGTAATATTTTATTTTCCTTTGTTGAAACCTTTAATTTTGAAATTCACCAAACGGATGTTCGTATGACTTTTCTAAGTGGCATTTTGCATAAAGAAATCTTCATGTAGCAATCAAAGGTTGTATACAACAAGGCACAAAAATATAGTTTCATCTTTTATGTATTTTATATGGTTTGAAACAATCTCCTCATATATGGTATGAATGAATGGAATCTTTTCTATTAAATATTGGCTTTACCAAGAGCTAAGCAAACATCAACATATATGTTAAACAAAATAATGCATCCTTTTTTTTCATAGGCTTATATGTTGATAACATTATTAATGAGTAATGACCTAGCTTTGTTATATTTCACAAAAGGGTCAAAACACACTCATAGGAACCACAAGATAATACTTTACATTAGGACTCCATGTCCTTTTTCCCCAAATAATTTTTTCATACTAATGATTTTTTGAATGATTTTTTTTTCAACTTGTTATGAAAATTGATTAGAATTGCCCCAATGAGTCATATTTTTTTCTTAATCATATTTTATTAAATATGAATTTCTGAAAATGTATAGATTCCTTGTTTTTTTATGTTTCATTTTTTTGGTATGATTTCAAAAATATTAATTTTTTAGATTCAAATTTAATGTAATACAAACTACAACTTTGTTTAATACATCATGTACATTATACCCCATTTATATATGGTAAATCACTCTCCAAGTTTTGAAATTCTGAATTTTTGTGTACATATTTAAAATTTTCAAAGTTTTAGATTTTCACATTTTTAAAATTGTGATTTATTTTTTAATGTGTCTAATAGGTTATTATCATCTCATATGTTTAACCATCAACTTACTTTTATTATATGAAACCTTTGAAAATCCTTTGTAAAAAATGTCATTGTTTAGTAACAGAAAGTTTCACTTTCATAAGTATCTAACTAAACCAAAACCTAAAATTGAATCAAATTGATTTTTAATTCGAGTTTCTTGACATTCATGTGTGTTAAAAAAGAATAATGTGCAATGATTACCATGGTTTCAACAGACCCAAAAAAAAAAAAAAAAAAAAAAACCCTAATTTTAATGGTAGAATCTAACATTTGACAACCTTTGTGGCTCCTTTGAATGTGTTTTGACCCAAAAGAATCCTTGTCCAAGGAATTTGAAATGACCATAGTGGGGAAATTGCTTATTGCCTTGGTATCCAAGGGCAATTCATTGGGTATAAAAGGGCCATTCAATTAGTCTATTGTAATTTTTTTAAATGACTATAGGTTTTCCCATAAAAGCCTTACCCCACCCAAAACATGAATTCTATGTGATTCATAGTGGACTTCACTATGTTGAGGAGATTACTTAATGAAGTTCAACTTCAAGGGGGGTGAAAGAAAATAGATGGTTGAAGCCTTGCTTCATTATTTCATTAAAGTTACTTTCTGCATGTAGTGACTGTATTTAATGGTCATGACTTTTGGAACCTTGTCTTCTCAGATCTTTACTTTGTGAATGGAAGAATTTGTAACATTTAATTATTGTAATGATTATAACACTTAGTTTGCTCCTTGAAAATCCTAATATTTCTATTGCTTGTCAAAGTAATGCAGATGTAAACAATCTTATAGGAGAGGAAATCTCATGATGTGTTTTGAATTTTTTTGCCAAGTATATCTGTCTGGTGGTGGCAGTAGGTGCTTTGGTCAGACACTGTTGGTCAAGGTTTCTCCAAGCAATTTACGTGTTTATTTGAACATTGTATTACAGACTTTTGTAACCCATAGCCAATACCTTTCCAATCAATCTGTAGAGCTCTACTTGCACAACAGGGGCAGATAAATTTTTCAATGTTTTGGATTAGGCCATAGAAGCCAGCACTGCAAAAAACACATGATCTACACCTACTCTAGCACTTCCTAAAAAATGTGCTTAATATTTTGCTGTTGAGTCAAGCCAAGGTCTGTATAGTGAGAATTATCTGAGGAGTATAGTGAACTTCTCAATTTAGATGCATTTGAACATGATGCCTTGAAAAACCTTCATACAGGAAAAGTATGCACCAGGTGGACTGTAGTACCGTGATGAACACAAAATGCCCACCCCAGGCCTGTTGGAAACTACATGTGCAAAAGAGAAGATATTCACAAAGGGAGCTTTTATTGAATTATTGAGGTACAACAAATATATATATATACTCTATGAACTAGTGTGTCTCTTCATTCTTTCAATAGCTTATTATGTAGCCAAACACAAGGATTGTGCCTTTTCACTTCATATGTGTTTACACCTCAAATATGACGTGTTGTAATATCTACAACAAGGCCTAGATCCTATGTGCAACCTTTTTTGCCTTGCATCATTGTGTTTGTGTATCTTGTTTGCAGTGATGGCTTCTATGGTCTTCAGTCTTGACCACACTACCTTTTAGGTCAGCATGAGGAATGAGAGGAATTTTGGTCTCTCCCTGAGCTGGATGCTCCTCAACAAGGATCTACCAAAACCTCACTGAAGATTTCCACTTTGATTGCTGCACCATGTCCATTTTTGTGCTTGCAGTAATTTAGATCTTGGATGTTAATTGTAAGATCTCAGAAACCTTTACTCTCTTGAGCTCTCAATTTCTTGAACCTTTCTTGCTCCATGCAAATCTCCAAGCATGGCATTTTTCATTATGAAAAAGAGCCCACAAGTTGTCTGAATGTTTTTCACAGGACATAGATTAATCAACATATTTCTGGCTTCTGCTGGTACATACTTGACACAGCATCCAATATCAATGTCATATTCCAGTCTTTGCTCTGAACTGACATACATACCTCATGTTACTTTGGGGCCACTGATGCAAACTGTTGTGGAAGATCAATGAGCAGTTCACATTCAAGCTTAGTATGCTTGTGATTGTTGAGACTGTGGCACCACATGAAGACAGTGAAACAGTAGCGTCTATAGTCAGGCAACAGCTGGAAGCACCTGATGTGATCACAGAAATGCAGAAGGAGACTGTTCTTACAATGGTGATCTTGGTACCCACATGTAGTGTGTCAAAAAAGAAGAAACCTTTGAGACAGAAGTCCTTTGTACCTAAGCTGGACATGCTTGTTTACATGTCACTGTGATACAGTACTTCTAATTTATTGATCTCAACCATTTCACACTTGAAGAGAATCTCATCTCTAACCTTTCTGTCACGGTTTTTCTTTGTTCCAATCTTGTGTTCATAATCTGGCAAGCTAATTTGAAATTCAGGAGAAGACAACCCAGAAGTCCAATGAGGGTGTGAGATTGCAGTCTGATAGTCCACCAGGTGACAGGAATCTGGTAATAGACACAATGTACCAACAGTTGTGCCTCAGTCCATCAGAAATATTTGGTTCTTGAACCCAAATCCTTTGTAGCAAGTTCACAGAACATAGTTCAAGCATTTGATACTCTTGAGTCTTCTTAGGATGTTGTTTTCAGAGATCATAAGCTTTGCTTTTAGCAGTCATCATTCTTTGAGAAGGACCAGTCTACCCTAATGGTTTGAGATGGGCAATGTAGTAATACATACCCTTTAATAACAAGGTAGTATCTTGGTGGCCCTAAAATTGGAGGAAAGAGTGTGGTAGGACTTGCATTGACTTGGGTATCAAGTTTTATTTCGATTCAATGTACAGAGTGTGTGCGGAGCCATGTTTGCGCACACACTCTGTACATTGAAACTCTACAGCTCTTTTGACTCATGAGATTGTAGGAATGGAAAGCACAGAGAAGACTCTAGTGAGGAACTAACTCGGTTGAGAAGCCTCACATGTAAAAGAGAAATCCACTGCGCAGTAACTAATCACCAACTAAATAGACCATTCTACAAATAACTTGTTGATTATAAGGGCTACTGTCTATTAAGGTATTGTGTAATAAAGAGATGAACTTTTCTAACAGAATCTCACCCAATGCAGACTGAAAGAGAATTCTTTTCTTGCATCATAAAACACTCAGCTGGCAGTGTTCCATTTAGTGGAATGCCCACATCTGGCTGGCAGGCCAGTGGAGCTGCACCATGTTTTATGCCGGTAAAGACCTAGCAGCTCAGGCTGCATCTGCAGACCTCAGGCTCCACCCTCAGTTCTCAGGTGTAATGCCACCAAGGCTTTACCTTATGCATGAAACCATGCCCTAATTTTTCCCTTGGTATGTGCAGGTTCCTTACAAAGCATTGTCTTCCTCCTAGCCTCCAAGGCACTTTACAAATAAGGGCGAGCTAGGCAACACACAACATAATGAGCAAGGGCCAAGCTATTCCATGACATTAAGGTCTGGGGTGGCAGATTCGACAATTTCTTCTTAAAATCATGTTCAATAGACACATTTTGGTCACTATTACAAGTGCATGATCATCACCAAAAGATTATGCAATATAATGTGGTCAAGAATATGACATAATCTGCTGTCCCAGACCTCAATGTTACTACTTTATGTTTGGGACAGGCACGTCAGGTGTGGGTTCTATGATTCTCAGAGTGTGGAAACCTGGGTGGGGGCGGGGGCAGTCTGGTGTCCAGGATTTTTGTTTCCATCTACTCTGAGGTCGTGTGGGTGCCTATCCTCAGGGACATGTCACAGAGTTGCAGCCCATGTGGCTTGCTGGCCAACTGGTACATACCAGTGTTGGGCGGTTCTCATTTTTTTGTGAGAACCGGTTGGTTCTGGTTCTTACATTTTGTTATGAGAACCTGATCGGTTCTCTAATATACTGTTTTTTTTGGCCATAGGAACCGACCAGGTTATCAAGATTTTAAAATATTCCAAATTCACCCAGTTCTCAATTAGGGCAGTTCTTGCATGTATAATAACACTCAGTTTTCAAATCCGATTTTCACAACCCGGTTCTCCCATTTTCCAGAAATTATAATTTAATTTACTAATTTATTAATTATTTTTATTAAATAAATAAATTTTAAATTAAAAAAATACTGAAAATATATGGAACTTGTAAAATAAATTTATTCAAAATTTACAACTGCACAACTTTGTCCTTTTCAAAAGCTCCTTCAAACTTTTCTAACTCTTCTTCTCAATTAAGATTAGTCTAAAAGGGGATTTACAACCTATTCTAGGATCATTGGGCCAATTTTTGTTGACAAAGATCAATTTGTCCAAATTTTCTAATTATAAACATCTACTTAGACTAGTAAGGATTCCAGTTAATGAAAATATTCTTTCTGTCTCAATTTGAAATCCAACTATTCCTAAGATTTGGTTAGCACAAAAAACAATTGTAGGAAACATGCTCTTATGTTTTTCCCACCACTGCAGTGGGCGCTTAATGTTTTTAACATCCACTTGATAACGCTTGAAAGTCAAAAGCTCTTTATTGACCAATTTCATTGTTGGTTCATTTGTGCTAACTATCATTTCAAAGATATCCAAACTTTTATCCTCTTTAATCCTTTGATCAACAACACCCCTTTTAGATTCAATCAATGGATGCAAATGATAATAACATTTTAAAAACATAGGAAACAAAAAAAATTGGTCATATTTTTCAACAATTGCATTACCTTGCTCATGACCAATAAATGAAGACACAAGATGAAAAGTTTTAAACCTAGGGTCCAACCTTTAAAGAAAACATATTATGGGCATTTCTTTTTTCATATTTTTCTAAGGAAAAAAATTAAAAGAATCTAAAACTTGAACAACTTCCTTTTTATGTTGGAGGCCAAACATAATAACTCATAAACAATATTTCCATCTTCTTCCACCAAGTTGTCAAAGGTTGCATAATCAAATTTCATCCTTGAAATTTAGACTCATGAAGATGGCAAAATTCAATGCAACACTTAATAACCAATGACCCCTAGACTGATTCAAAATACAAACAGACACAACAAGGCTAAGAGAATTAACAACAATGCGACAAATGTGCCATGTCAAGGAGGTGGTACTCTTGCACTCATTCTCATAGAATTATGTTTGTTGTCACATAGTATAATTTTTTTTTGAACTACAAAGCTTCCTAGAAAAGGATAACTTTGTTAGCAAATATGCAAAAGTAAAAGAAATTGTTAGAATATGCACAATAAGAGTTGAAAAAATAAAAAATAAAAAAATGTTAAACTATGTAAAGTAAGAATTGAAAAAATAATGTGAACACAAAAAAGTCTAGAAAAATAAAAATTACCTTGTTTTCACTAGAGTGTTCAATTTCCTTAGGAAAAGACATGAATTCACACATGTTTTTTACCATTCTTGCCTACCTTTTCCAAAAAAAATTGGCCAAGTTATGCATTTCTACAAATCTTTTTACACAACATTGATTGACACATATGTAAATCTTTACAAAGTTTCTCCTTTATTCTAGCATATTGGCAAGCTATAAAAAATGCATGACTAGAACAAATGCCATAAAAGTTTTCCTCCAAAACCAACATATCACAACTTACAATTGATTTTAGGGTTGTTAGTGTTCAAATTAGATCCTTCATCCTTAACATAAGCAATAATTTTCTCCTCAATGCATAATTATCCTATAGTTTTGTTAAATTTATGACCAAGGTTTGTCCACTAGTTGTTATTGGTTCAAAAAGGGCAAAGGTAATGTGCTTCAACTACTAATCAACATTTTTAAAATTGATCACCAATGTAAAAACATCATGTCCAACTTATGACATCCATAGATCAAAGCTTGTAATTGTAGAATGACGTTATGTTAAAGTTGAGAAAACATATAATTGTTTAGTTTTTTCCACTAATTCAAGTGGTAATTCATAAGAAAATTATTTTTTGGAAAGAAAAAAAATTCTTGGACACAAATGCATATTAGGCCTTTTAAACTCTTCACAAATGGTAAAAGAAGATGGTTTTTGAAAATTAAAAGACCCAAGTCCTCCAAAAATTGTTTTTGTTACACATCCTCTTTCTTGAAAGGTGTTCTTGCAGAAAAAAATTTAAATATGGAGTTAGAAGAAATATTTGGTTTCTTTCCTAGCTTGAAGTTTTGGATTTGAATTCAATACTAGATTATTATGACAAATAATACAACACGTAGTTTGAGAAGTTCTTACGTTAACATCTTTATTATCATTAACATAATAAAATGCTCAACATAATGCAATTCTGCTATTTACTCTCCAAAATGATCTTTGAACATGCAACTTGTTTACATTATCTTTCAATTTCTCTTCATTCATTTCTATATTTTTACTTCTTTCCATTTAAATACTTACATTTTTTTGAGGTTCCACCAAAGGTTCATCTTCCATCATTACTTCATTCATAAATATATCACATGCATTTTCATTTTTAGAAAACTATTCTATATTTAATTTGAAATTAAAAATAAATACCCTAATGCAAAAAAAACTAAAAAATTATATGATGTATTAAAAACTAAAAACTAAAAACTAATAATCAAAAACCACAAATTAACATTTACAAACAACTACAAAATGCAATCTACTTTCTAAGCACTTATAAAAAAAAGGATACATATATTTTTTTAATTTTTAGAAAAAGTTATGAGGTTTATTATGAATTTTAAAAATCTTACAAAATAAACAACAAAGCAAACGAATTAAAAAATTAGCACATTATCAAAAGAAACAACACAAAATGAATGAAAAAAAACTCAAAACCAAAAAATAAAAATAAAAATAAAATTATAAACAATCCCCTTTGGTGCTCGAAAACTTGGTGTTCGAGCTTCAACTAGCACATGGCAAGGAAAGGAGGGGAAGTCCCATACCAACCAAGGAGATAAAGGCAATAGTAGTGTGAATAGAATAATGATAGTGTGAAAAGAATGGCATCAAAAGCTAGGCCAATAAGTACCTGAAGATCAATGAACAACAGAAGGAATGGCAATGTGAGAAGAATGAGGCAACATTGTGAAAAGAGTGAAACAAAAATGCGAGAAGAATAAAGGTAGTAGCACGAGAAGAGCGAGATAGTAATGTAAACAGAGCAGACATAGTAGCATGAAAAAAGAAAGGCAACAATGCAAGAAGAGCATCGTAGTAACGTGAGAAGAGCAATGCATAAACAAGAGAGCAAACTCACAATGTGAAGCTAACGAAAGAACCACACAACCAACAAAAGAACAACACTAAAAGACAAAAAAATAATCGTGGTCAAGTAAAACTAAACTTGAGCTTCATTTTTATACAATATCCTTAACTTTAAGTAGTGCCTTTGCCTCTGCCTCCCTAGGTGGCAACTACTATTTAAAAACCTAAATCTTAAATAGACTAAAAACCAAGTGGAGGTTTTTTGAAAGATTATGTTTGATTCTTCCAAAAAAAAAACCCAAGAACCAATTTTCATGATCACTCTTGTTCATGTGAGAATCAAAGGTTGGTCTTCAATCCAATTCTCATATGTAATTATGTTAATCGGCTCTCCCTATGAGAACAAGGCTAAGAATCGGGTCAAAAACCGGGTGATGATTTCAAAACCACCCAACATTAATACATACCAATAGTTAGCTACTCATGTTTGTAGAAGGGGCCAATGTGGAAAATATTGTAGTTTATTGAGGTGTTTGAATTGGCAACTTGTTACTACTTGATTTATATGTAATATTTGGCTTTTAAATATTTTTTGTATAGACAAAGGATATTTATTACTATAGGAAATACACACAAGTATATGTGAAAAATAAACTTGTGCAAAAGGAAAGACCCTATGTTGCCAATGAAATTGTTTGAATTGGAGCTTTTCATCATTTTGAAGAGTTGTCTTGAGTAAGTTGGCACTTAAATGTTGGAATAAACTTCACAACATTTTTTGTATGTGAAGAACAAACCTTATTGACCAACGAGATTATTAGAATTAGTGACTTGGGTTATGTTTTGAAGGAGGAACCTATAAGTTGGTTATTGTACACATAGATATGGGAATAGGCTTGTTATGTTCAAGACTTGGAATTATAGTTGAGTGTGCATTATACATTAGTGAATTGAATTGATTTTCATTGAATTTGGCCAATATTTGGGCAAGAACATGGCTCTAGACATTGGATGATTAATAATTGACAAGCCCTACACTTAGGTGTGCTTTGATTTTAAAACTTTATTTCCATTTGTTTAATGTCACATGTCCAACATTGTTTAATCACATCAAAAGGGGATTACAATTAGGGGTTTGTTTCTTTGGGTGAATTTTCAACACTTAGCAACAAAACAAATCGAATTCATACAAAAGATTTTGTGAAAAAATGTGCCAAGGTTACTAGATTTCCAAGAAAGAATTGATTATTATCTCCAAAATCAAAGGGTTGACATTTTATATTGATGACATGGTAATGAATTCGAACTCATATTTGTTTATGTTATGCACGTTCACATACATCTAAAAGTCTAACATTGTATGATAGTACTTGAAGTGTGATAATTTGATAAGGTTTTAAGTGCAAGGATTCACCCCCAAATAACTAAATTTTTGATATTGTGAATTTATTTTCTTAAATAACAATATAGGTGGTTTGCTTTGGTCGCCCACCTTTCCTTGTCAGGGGTATGTTGTTTTATCTATGAATCATAACATTGTTGAGTTCATGAAAACATAGGTATTATTTATGTCAACCAATGTTATTGCATTATTGTTGGAAAGGATGTTTCTTGGTATAAGGATCTCTTCCCTTATTGTCGAGACTTAATTTGCATATCACACATACACAACCAAACATATCAATATGATTCATTTATCAATAGGTGTGCCTTCAATAATGTTAAGCTTACCTAAGTATGATGATGATAAAACGGCCAATTAAAAATGGTGCAAAAGAAACACCAAAATGATGAAAGCATTTCTAGTTTTCATTCGTGAAATTCATATTGTGGATCACCTATTATAACATTTTTTTCACATTTTTCAAATATTTTAAACATATGACAAAAAATTAATAATAAATGGGTGACTTTTAATATATGTTTATCTAAGGTAGAAATGCCTATCATTAAACATTTAAGAGATTGGAGCCTTTTAGCATGTTGGGTGATTTTTGTTTGGTCTTGATATCCATCTAGCTGTGCACCTCTTACCATTTGAATCGTTCAATTTGGTAAAGAAACAAAAAAGTCTTGATTTTTCTAAGTATTTTTTTTGTTTTTTGGATACAAATCTTATCAAACATTAAAACCACTAATGAACAAACACATGTTAAGTTTTTACTTATAACCAAACTGGATGAATGCTAAAAACATTCAACTTCTTGTTCAAAATGGTTCATCATACACCAATGGCTATGATCAAAACCTGAAAAAAAGGGTTTTCAATCTATGGTCTTAAGAATGCAATAGTTTGCTAAGCCCAAAATATTGGACATGTAACCTTAACTGAGTGAGTAGCTGGAGGTGTCGTCACTTTATAAGCTTAAGGGTTTGGAATTTGGTGTCCTCTTCTTTTCACTTCCAACCTCTCTTCCAAGCTCTAAAAAGCTATCCATAAAGCTTTTTTTGTCCTTATTTGTGACCTCACTCTAAAAACATCTCTTGTTGGTGCAAAACAAGCAAAGCTATGTTTTTTTTAAACATGATTTTCTTTTCTTTTTATGATTTTATGATTTGTTATAATTTTTTTATGGCAAGAACATCTAGAAGATAACATGTGATGTTCATATGTGCGTGCAGGAAGATAGCAATGTGCATGATGTTCTTATGGGTAGGTGGGAAAAAAATAACGCAATTTTCTTGTGTTGTGTGTGTGACTTGTTGCCCAATGTTGTTGCCTTGTTCCTAGCCTTGGCAACCCCAAAACTTGCTACCTTGTTCCTAATCCAAAAACTTGTTGCCTAGTGTTGTTGCCTTCCTGCCTTCTATCCTTGTTCCTAGCCTTGGCAACCTTGTTTCCAACCTTATTTCCAACCTTCCAACCTTCCAACATTCCAAAATGTTAATGTCTTGTTACCTATCTTGTTTCTAGTTGTTGTCTTGTTTCCAACCTTCCCAAAAACTTGTTGCCCTATTTCCATGTTGTGTTGTTTCCAACCTTCCAACCTTCTAACCTTCCAAATGCTGATGTTTCCTTTCCAGATGATACCTTGCTTTCAACCTTCCCAAAAACTTGTTGTGTGTGTGTCCTTAATAAAAAGTTTGTTGCCTCTTGATCTTTTTGCTACTATGATCCCTTCTTTTAAACACATTGTGATCCTCTCCAAAAACTTACTCCTACAATAGTTGGTTGTTACATTCTTGTTGCAACACATTTCCTACCCAACATCTAAGCTTTTGCCTTTGCTTTAGCCTCCCTTTGCTTTTATGTTGTATTGCCAAAATTCAAATTGCTGGAAAAAGGCATATGGGCTAGCACATCAGTTGCAATCTGCCTATGCAATCTATCTCCCACTTCCCTCACATTTGTAGGAAACTAGGCGCTATTGAAGATTGTTTTTTCTCATCTTTCAAACTACTTTTGGATCCTCATGATATTTGCATTGGTTACTATAGTTGTTCATTGTGTGGTCTTGACTTCCTTCTCATGCCTTATAATTTCCCTTTCTTTGTCTACTACTTCTTTTTGCATCATTTTTTGACGTAGAATGCCCAACTATTGCTTTGATGTAACAACATGAGGCTTGGAGTAGTCTACTAATGGTTTTGTCCCTCTTGTTCTCCTTGCATGCAAGCTTGGTAGTAGCAACATGTTGGTAATAGGGAGTAGTTGCAAAGTTCGGGCTATTGTGTTCTAAACTTCAATTGTTTTAGCTATTAGTTCTTGGGCAAAGTTGGCTTTAGCTTCTAGTTCTTGGGTAGGGTTATCAAGGTAAACAACTTTAGCTTCCATGTTGATTTCATTTGACCTTTGTACTCTTGTTGTAACATGTTCATATCTAGGTTCATGGACATAATATTGTGTTGTTGACTACACCAAATCACCTTGGGTGAATTCATTTTCATTTTGTGAAGTTGTAGCAATGTTGATTGGTTTTATTGCAACTCTATCTTTGCCTCATTGGATGCCATAGACCACTCTTTATAATTGTCCATCTTCATCATTTGATATGTCCAGATTTGATTCTACTATATATAGTTCGATGGGTTTGCTTTGATTGTCCATTGCCCTAGGATTTAAAGGCCATATCCATGTGGTTTTGAACCCTACTTTGATGTTTTGCTTGTATAGCGACTGATTGAGTGTTCTATCCACCCAACCTACTAATGTAACCTTGTTTGGATTTCTATAATTATCCCTAAACATGCTTTCATCTCTTTCCTTTCTAAAAACATATTTGAATGGCCTAAAATAGTTGACATCCAAAGGTTGCAGAGTGTGGGAAGTGTGGGATGGAAGGGTAATCATATTTAACCTTGCCTCATATGTTTGCTTGATTGCTTCTAGAGTAACATGTGATCCATGTCCATCTAAAATTAAAAGGTGTTTATTTTGTTGAGATAAACTTCTTGGTATTGATTGAATAGAAAAAAAAAAAACTACTTAAACAAATATCATGTCTTCCATGTTTTTTTGTACATTTGCATATAAGATCTTGGTTTAAATTGTTGAATGGAATCCTCTCTAATCTTCTCACCTTTGAAAATGTAAAAGCCAGGTGTCACAAGCATGAAAAACTACAATAAGAGGAACTAAACCAAGGACACAACAAGGAAAAAAAATCACAAGAAATGCAAGCCTAAATTTAATTCAAGACTGGAAACACAAAGACATATGGCAAGAACATGGTATATGTTAGAAAATGAATCAAACAAAACTTTATTTTGATAACATCAATGAATGTACCTAGGAACTAGTCAAAAACTTGTTATATGTTGTGGAAAAAGTGAAAAACTTTCACATACAATATTCGAACAAGTCTAAGGCCGCTCCTTGTGGAACTCGTCACTAAAAAGGGAGGTGATGTCACGGACACTACCATCACCCATTGTTTGCATCATTGCTTCACTAACATAACACCTACATCATTGCTTGCATCATCATTTGCACCAAAATAATCATCTACATCATCGTTTACATCATCACTTGCACCAACATAGTTGCCTACATCATTGTTTGCATCATCATTAACTCTTAGTTAATTTTTATTTCACTATTAGTTAGGAAGTTTTTTAAAAACCTTCCTTGGTTGGTGCACACATGGAAGCCTCTATGGAAGTTTCTTTGGTCAGGGCACACATGGAAACCTCTATGGAGGCTTCCTTGAACTAGGTCCTCAATGGTGTATAAATAGAGGTAGGACCTCCCATTACCTTTAATATGTTCAACATTAGTTTTGGGTACGTTATCTTGTCATAACCTTTGTTTTCATGTCATAGCCTTGCCAATGAACTAAATATTATAACTAACGATGTGATATCCTTGAATCTAGGATTTCCTCAACTTCGTATTTTTGCTCACCATTAACTACAATTGGTAGAGTTGGTTTGTGTGTTATCCCTGGAATGGTAAAAACATGGTAGGGCTCCAACAATGAAACATGAAACATGGGGTGAATTTTCATGGAATTTGGAAGCTTGAGTTGAAATGCCACTATGTTGATTTGTTTCACGATGGTGAATGGGCCAACTTTTTGGTAGTCCAATTTTTTCAACGGCTAAATTATATTGAAGTTTTGTTGTAGAAACCAAACTTGATCTCTAACCTTGAAATTTGGTTGGCCTTTACGATGTTTGTTATCATTTTCCTTGTATCATTTTTGAACTTTTTCAAGGTTGGATACAAGTTGTGTTCGAATGTTTGTTAACCACATGGTTCAATCTTTAGTTGCAAGATTCATGACATTGTTTATACCTTGGATGTCAAACCTAGGATGTAAATCATGATTTGCAAAAAATGGTGTTTATTGTGTTGTTGAATGCATCGTGTTGTTGTAAGAAAACTCTACCATAAACAAAAGATTTGACTAATTATCTTGGTGACAATTAGTTGTGCATTATAGATATTGCTCCAAGACTTGATTAATTCACTCCGTTTGTCAATCTATCACAGGATGGAAGGTTGATGATAATTCACCTTCACACTTAATAGCTAAAAGAGTCATTTCCAAAACTTTGATGCTTTGGGTCCACAATAATAAAAAAATGTCTTCAAGAAGTCCATGATAACGTAAAACATGATCAAAGAATAACCTAACTGTCTTTTTGCCAGTTATTGATTTATTATAAGGAATGAAATGAGCAATCTTCGTGAAACGATCCACCATCATTAAAATGGAATCAAATGAGTTAAATCCTGGAAGATCCATGATGAAATCCATGGAGAGCGAAAACCATGGAGAAGCAAGGACTAGTAAGGGTTGAAAAAGTCCATGAGGGTGATGATGAAGATTCTTTACATGGGCACAAACATCACATGAGCCCACAAGTTCCTTCACAAACTTCCAAAGTTGTAGCCATTAATAGTCACAAGACATTAACTCCATGGTCTTGTTGAATCCAAAATGGCCAACAACTAATGTGTTGTGTTTGGCTTGGAGAACTTCAAATCATGCATGGCCTTCCAATATATATAATTGTCCATCATGATATAACAAACCATCATGAAATTCGAATTTGTCAAAGTAGGAAGGTTTTTTCGATGACTTCTAATAATTAATAACAATAAGAAAGTCATTGATTAAATGTTCATGAATGCATTGAAGGAAGGTCTTATCCTTAAGAATTATTGATAATGTTTGGAGCCAAAGGTTTTTGGGTTTGAGAATGGTGTCACATTGGTGATTGTAAGCATCATCCCCCTTTTTAAATGTGAGGTACAAATGACGAGATAAAGCATTTGGTTTCCCTTGTTGTCGCCTTCGACGGTAGGTAATCATGAACCAAAATTGAGACAAGGATAATGCCCATCGAACTTGATGTCGATTTAACACACGAGTCGTCATGAAATATTGGAGATTTTTGTGATCAAAGTACATAATGATTTCATGTTGAACTTCTTCAAGTAGATGATGCCACTCCTCAAAGGCATCCATAATGGCCAAAAGTTCTTTGTCATGATTCTCATAGTTAATTTTGACAAGAGAAAACTTATGAGAATGAAAACCAACTGGATGAAGAAGATTATCTTCTTCAAGTTGTGAAAGTAACACCTAATGTAAAGTCAAAGGCGTCCATCCCCAAAACAAAAGGTTTGGAAGGGTTTGCATGAATCAAAAAGTGGGGTAGTCATGAAGGAGGCTTCAAAGATTGAAAGGCATTTTCAGCTTCAACTCCTTAAGAAAAAGGTTGATCCTTCCAAGTTAGATGAGTAAGAAGGGTCACGATCATAAAATAATGTATAATGAATCGTTGAGAAAAATTGGCGAACCCAAGGAAACATTGAACATTTCAAACAAAAGTTAAGGTAGCCCAATCCATAATGGTTTGAACTTTATGAAGGTCCATGCAAACACCATTTCTAGAAATAATATAACCCAAGAATTCCACCTCAAATTGATGGAATCTACACTTCTCTAATTTGGCATAAAGACCAACTTTTCAAAGCTTTTCCAAAACAAGATGTACATGGCGTTCATGGTCTACCATGTTCTTTGAGAAAATGAGGATGTCATTGACATAATAGACCACAAAATCATCCAAGTACTCACGGAAAACATCATTCATCATATGCTGAAAGACAATAGGTGCATTGATAAGGCCAAAGAGCATCACAACATATTCAAAACGGCCATAACGAGTTGTGAATGTTGTTTTCCATTTGCCACCTTTTCAAATGTGCACCAAGTTGTATGCTTCACGTAGGTCAATCTTGGTGTACACTTTGGCATGACTAAGTTGGTCTAACAATCCTGAGATCAAAGGCAAAGGGTACCGGTTTTTGATGGTGAGTTGATTTAGTCCACAATAATTGACACACATGTGTAAAGATCCATCATTTTTCTTAACAAATAGGATTGGAGCACCAATTGGAGACTTGGAATGTTAAATGAACCCCTTTTCAAGGTTTTTGTCGATGTATTTTCAAAAAGTCAAGAGTTCATCCTGTGACCAGTTATAAATGGGTCTAAACAGGGGTTAAGCTCCTTCCTCCAAATCAATCACAGAATCGTATGGTCAATGTTCAAGTAATGTGTTTACATTGTTTTTTTCAAAAATACCTTTGTAGTCTTGGTACTGAATAGGGATCACATATTGTTGCGTCCTAGGATCAAAGGTTGAATGGCATACATAAATAATGCATCTCCGTTTTTTGGTGCTTGTATGAATGTTCTTGCTCCTATGAATGAAGGTTTGAAATGTTTGGATCTTTGGTTACCCCCAATATCTCTTTCATGTTTGAATTTATGCATGTGTTGACTAATTCTTGTTGGTTTTTCACGTGTAGAATCATGTTCAAAATGTAATGTGCTTGTTGGAAAAACTTTGTATTTTGGTGTAGTTTCATTTATTGATTCAAAATGAAGATTCCTCATTCTCTAATCCACTCAAGGATTATGCAAAACGAACCATGATAACTCAATGATGATAAGGTTGTCAAAGATGAAATGACATTGAAAACAACTTTGCTATTGTGTGACCCAATTATTACCATCAACACTTTGGTCTCATGAAGTACAGGTCTTGAAGAAAATTTCCAATCATTGATCACTTTGACCGTCATTGGTGTCGCTTTTTCCATCAATGCCAAGTTTTGTTGTTGTACCAACCCTTTGTCAATGAAACATGCAAATTCCCCTGAATCAAGAAGTGTTTGGGTTCACATAGTTGTGGATTTACCACCCTTGATCATGATGGGCAACAAAAAAAAAAGGTGTTAATCCTAAAGACAAGGTAGGACCATTTTGAACACATGATGCATCAAGGTCCAATCTCATGGTCCCTATTAAGACTGGACATTTTCATTTCCTTCCTCTTCTAACCCTTGGGTAGTGGTAGAAATTGTGGCACATGTTGCATGTTGAACATGTCTTTTTGGACAAACACCAACTATGTGGTCTAGTTATCCACAATATAGACAAAGATTGTTTACACATAGACATTATTTTATTTTTTTTGTGAGTGGTTTGAATTATGTTTTGTCGATTTGCATGGGGTTGTCATTGGGTGCAAACACCATATGTTTGCGTTGTAACAAGGGTGGCGCGAATTGCTTCAATGTTGGTGATGGTTCCCAACATTTATCCTGTCAATGTTCAAAAAGTTGATTATCACAACACACAACTTGCATGATTGCTTGATTCAAGGTTGTGGGATGAAACATGGTCAATAAAAGGTCTTACAAGTCTCCATGAAATCCAAATTCAAATTGGCTCAAGAATGTAGCCTCATCCCATGAAATGTCACATGCTAGTTGCCTAAATTCATAAGCATACACAAAAGTTAAGCATGCTCCTTGGCGAAGGGCTCACAACTTGTTTGTTGTTATACATTCTTTGTCTGAATCACTAAAAGAAGCATGAAATTCTTCAAGAGATGCTTCAAAGTTTAGAAAAAAAGATTGACAATCCAAAATAGGTGCAAACCATGCTAAAGTTATGCCTACTAATGAGGTGCCAATGAATCCAACTTGGGTCTAGTCATTTGGATAATGGTGCTAATGAAGTTGGATGATGAAACATACTTGGTTGATGAGACCTCAAAATTTTGAATGCGTGCCGTCAAACTTTTTTGGTAAGTTGGTTTGTGGCTCTTTCGAAATGCTTCCAACTAGGTGAACGAATATTCACTACTAGGAGATGTGGCCAAGTTCACCTTGTATTTCACTAAGATTTGAGTGAACTAGGACATATTCACTATAGGAAATCATGGTAAAACATGTTAACCCCCCAGTGACCGGGGACCGGTTGCTACGGACATGTCAATTAAGCCAGTGAAACAAGATGGAAACAAGTGATGTCCAAATTCAGGTGGAAATTACACCTATTAGTTAAATCAACCTACAACACTAGTCAATTAAGAGGGTTTTTTCACTTGGTGTGATTAATTA
>Ga0209208_10000900_pt1 | contig 40477 bp, 35 predicted proteins | sample S1TSphfallax_3_FD_187694 | JGI IMG/M metagenome (GOLD analysis project Ga0209208, IMG submission 187694) | Host-associated microbial communities from peat moss isolated from Minnesota, USA - S1T2_Fd - Sphagnum fallax MG (SPAdes) (version 2) | ecosystem: Host-associated > Plants > Peat moss >... | reverse complement strand
TTATTGAACCTCATTTTCTAAAATAAAATAAATAAATATTCAACAAAAAAGTGTTGAACATCAGTCATAGGCACAATATTTCTAACATGCATAGTGAACCTATTAGAAAAAGAAGAAATGGGTTTGAGGAAAAAGGTATCCTATCTTTGATTGATTATATTTCTACATCCCTAGGGCTATTGGGAAATTTGTTGAACTTTTATGATCTTTTGCAACTTTTGTTGGAGGTTTCTTCACCCCCTTCCCCATCATGTCCATCATTTGTAGGAGAATAAAATGACTATAGGAGGCTATAGTTGAGGTGGTGCTCGCATTTTAGATTACATGATAACCTAAAATAGTGTCAAGCATTTTTTGTGGATGAACACAAATGGAAGTGGGAACCCTAATTTTTTTGGGTGGTAGATGTTGTTAAATTTCAATAGGAATGGAGGATGCCGAAAGTCCAATTTCTTGTTTTCTTTTTTACATTTGGCTTTGTTTTGTTATTTTGCAACTATGTTGAATATTGTTTTTCAATGGAGTGGCTTAGGTGAGCTAGTTTCGATGATGGAACAAATCCTTGTTGTTCAATTGACAATCTTTATGGTGAGTGTGAGTCGTGATTTTTGGAGATCATTGGTATTGTTGTTTCAAGGGAGTGGGAAGATGAGGTCAAGGATGGAATATATGAAGTGGGATGACGAGGACAAAAAGCATGGCATTCATCCCCAATTGTTCACTATTCCTACTTAAAAACTCAACAACTTCATAATTTGAAGATTGAAGTCTAGCTTCTTCCCCCAAGGTTCTTTTTCTCTCTAACCTGGCGCATGTGTTTTACTATGCCATGAGTATCAAGAGGAATTAAAAGGTCTAGAATATGTGGTTAGGGACGAATTCAAAGGAAGGGATGAAAGAGTCTAACAATTTCAAGATTGATTTGTGGTGGAAGCCATCATTCTGTTTTTGGGTTTTGGGACCTTAGAATGAAAGTGTTATATGGTTTTGTTTTTTAAATAATGCCTATGTTATAGTGGGAGTTTTAGGGATTAAGGAACAAGTGGGCACTTCAAGGTTTAGGTGAAGGGTTTTCATAATCATCAGCATTGTTTTTAGTTTTTATCCAACTTCTAAATGGGAATGATATGCTCATGAGGGGATAACATTTGGGGGGTTTTGTTGTTGAATGATGAGTTGCCACACTCATTCACAACTATTTGGCTCTATGAGAAGAAATCAAAAGAGGTTTGATCCCTTGAGTCCCTTGTTTTTTAACTATGAAGTTTTCAAATAAAAAGATTTTCAGTTTAAAAAGAAACATTTGTTATAACTTCATTTTTTCTATTCCTTGGAAATATTCAACAAAACTTGGTAAATCATCATAGAATCTAGTAGGGAGTGTCATGACTAAATCACTCCCCCCTCTTTTAAATATCAAAATTGCACGATCCCAAATTGTTGGAACATATGTAATTATCAGTGTTGTTGAAAGATGAAGTGTACCAAAACTAGGATGTCAAATTTTAATGAGGAGCAATTAGTTGTAGAAACTCAAGATATTCATGAAGAAAAAATCACAGTTAGGTTTTATGTTCCCAAGACTTTAGGAGCACCATGGATAGGAGCTTTGATTTTGCATTAGTTAGGATTCAATGTTGTTTCCATTTTAGGAATGAACCTTGATGAAGCACAAACTAGTGACATTGTTGTAGAGTTAATGCAGAATGGGTTTTGTACCAAGGCACAAGTTTGGGTTAAAATGCGGGATGGAACAAATGAATGGGCATCAATTGTAAGATTTCAAAAACAATATAACTTTACCTCCCACCTTACATAGAATGTCAACCTATAGATTAGAGAAACAAAAGGAAGTGCCACAAATAGGTGACATTTCAATTCCAATTTCTCCTATTTTCCCAAATCATTTTAGCAAATATTTTATTCCAAGTGTTGAAGATTTATTTCAAGTAGGAGATTGTATATTGAAGGTGGAGGACTTTGGATCAAAATCTTGTTTGATAAGTTGGAGAGTGTGCTTTGATGACAACTATGGAATACGATGGCAAATGGACTTTACAGATGAGCAAAACTTCATTCTTCTACCATTTGATGTTGTGATTTTAAACCCAATGCAAGAAGGGGAACAATTTGATTTATTTTCATGATTGAAAGCTAATAGTCCTCTATTGGTTTGAACAACAAAAGCCAAACAAATATGAGGGATTAACATATAAACCTAGTATGTGTTATGAACCATAGGATATAATCTAGTAACGTTGCCTTTGATGAAATATAATTTCATAGAAAACCATTTGTTGGTATTCTCATTCTAAGAATCACAAGTTTTGTTGCTCTTAGGATCATTGGTTTTGATCCCACTTTGGTTGAACTTAGGGACATAACTATTAGCATGCAACATTCAAGATTTTGCATTCAAGTAATGATCTAGTTGAAGATGAAAATAGAATTTAATGGATGGTAGTGGAGTCTTATCCAAATACTTTATTAGCCTTTGGCCTTTAAGTCATCTTGAGAATCAAATATTAAAGAAAGAAAGGATTGAGTCTGTTCCTCAAATTGGAAACATCTAGCTCCTTGTAAGCAATATGGCTCCAAGGTGTTGTGTTCAATTTTACAAACTAGAAATAGATGACAACTTTAAAATAGGGGATTACATATTAAGGATTTCATACACAAGACAAGTTGTGCATATGCTTTGCTAGGTGTATTTTAAGGATTTTTATGATAGGTTGTGTGGGAGGCATGTGGGTAGAAGTGATATAAATTATAGCATCAAGATTGACAACAACAAGAGAAGGGTGGTGGATTTTAAAAAGGGAAAAGAAGTTCCTACAGTAGAGAACTTAAAACAAATAAGTCTTTAGATAGGAAATGTGTTTAAGATGAATAATCCCTGGGGCATGGATGAGTTATTCTTGGGACAAGACCATGAAGATGTGAATGATTAAGTTGGAAGATTAACAATGGGATCTGAATGTTGACAAATTGTTCAAGATTACCAAATTAAACCTCAGAAGAAGGGCCAAAAAATGGTTTAAGAAATTGAACCTTACACCCACTGATTGGACAAAGTTACACACTTGGATAGTGCAAAAATATGGCAATATCGACACTAATGACATCTAGATCAAGTTGGATGCCATTAAACAAAAAGCAAAGGAAAGAGTTTAGAAGTATTATGAAAGGTTGGACAAATTTTTTCAATAGGGTTAGATACAAGATGTAAAACAATGTCACAATTTTTTGGCAAAACTAAAGCCAAAAATAAGAAAGTTGTGCATGGTCAAGACATACACTAACATTGAAGAGGTGGTTGTTGCCATTGCTGAAATTGAACGAATATTGGGAGAACTCAAGGAGACCCCATACAAGCCTATGAAGGAAGAGTAAGATGAAATAATATTTAGAAAATCCACCACAAATCATCAACTCCATGTTTTGAATGAGACCCTCATTAATTTTTTTGGGAAAGGGACTGATGACAAAGCTAGACCTAATACAAGATTTTCTACCACCAATAATCGTTGCCAATTATGCAACTCAAAAGAACACATGGCCTCGAGGTCCAATTTTTTTAAAGTGTACCACTAAAGACAAAAAAGACCTAGTCCTTAATGGAGTCCTTTTTTGTCTTATATTTTGATCCCCATGAATATTAATGAATCAAAATGTGTTAAATAGTTTATAAGTACCATATTTTAGACTGCTACAACTTTAGATTCCATCAATTCATCCATTTTGTGTCTTCACATGGTCAAATAGGACTTTGTAATGGAGTACAAAAAGGGTGACAACATGACATTATTTTGGTATTCCTTAAAGAATTTGGACCCCTTAACATGCCTTAAACTTACGAACATAAGGCCAAAATGTGCCAGGTGCGAAAGTGGGCACAAGACCGACAATTATGGTTTGAAATGTTCATTTTGTTTTGGTTTAGGGCATACGAAGTATAGGTGTTGGAAGAAGTCTACAAATGGCTTATTTACCACTACAAATTTCCTTGAGGTATTGGTTGATGATGAGGAGGCAACTCTTTTAAAATTGAACCATATATGTGGGGGGGACTAGCATGTTTTTTCTAAGGTTAGAATCCCAAAAAGGAGATTACCTATAATTGTCAACCCAACAATAAAATAAGAAGAGGGGATTGCTGAAAAAAATAAGGAAGCAAACATGGGAGCTTATTGTGTTGTAAAATCTCAAATTCTATCTCATTTTATTAAGGGAAAAATTTCCTTGACTTTTATGAAAACCATCCTCATAATTCTTAAAAAACTTGAATATTTGGAAGGATTGGTTAAAGTAGCTAAAAGAAAAAAGGATGTTGGGGGACAAAGAAACAAATGGCTATAGTTCATGCAACTCCTACAATCAAGAGAATGAACATCAATAGAGCACATCACATCAAAACATTACATATGGCAATAGAAATCAATCAAGCATTGATTGAGGGCTTGGTGGATATAAGGGCATCTATGTCAATTATGGCAACCAACGTCGTTAGAAAGCTTGGTATAATGCATTCGGTGGTTGGCCATGAAACCTACAAAATAGCCTTTGATATAATGACATAGGCACTAAGAAGAATTACAAAGCTCCTAGTAAAAGTAGGAGGGATTATATGTCAAATGATCTTCCTTATGGTTGACATAGATAATCATGATCTGCTTCTTGTATTAAATTTCCTCATAAAGATAGAAGCAATTGTAGATGTGGACAAAGGCGTCATATAGGTTCACAATGGACCTAGGATGGAAATGGAAGTATTGTAACTGAATGTAGTGAACATGTCGCAAATACTGGAAAGATTTGAAAAAGAAAAAAACAAAATTCGAGAGGAATTGTTCAACAAAAAGATGGGACAACTTTAGATAAATAGTTGGGCAAACCTATTTAGATCATCAAATTTTGATGGTTTAAATGAAAAATCTTCCTCTAATGAGGTTGTGGTGGAATATGAAGGAAAAGTAAAGGATGATTGTTGTAACCCTAGCCTTGGGCTCACGACCAAGGCAAGGGCTTACAAGGTTGCGGGCCAAGAGGGAAGCCGGGAGTCATGCCGCATGCTCCCGGGAGTGTAAGAAAATGTGAGGGAATGAACCCTCACACTCCCAAGGGAGCTTCCACTTTGGGAATTGGAGTCCTGATGGACTCCCAAATGTTTAGAGTGCCATTGCAGAGGTCAAAACCCAATGGATTGAAAAGTTCTTTATACCATTGAAAAGATATTAAAATGTGGATGTTTAAAATGGGCTTGCATGACCCATTTGGACATTTGAAACACAAGTTATGGCCAAAAGGAAAGTTGGGAGTCAAATTAGCAATTTGACTCTCGACCATTAAAAGTCGGGAATCGACCCGATTTCCTTGTGTGCAAGTGGCGTGTGACATATCGTTGGAAAGTTCTTGACAACATATATAACTTTGTTTTAGACCTCATTCTAATTGGAGGTCTGCACACAAAGTTATGGGCGCAAAGTCGCGGTAGTCCCAACTTTGGGAATTTTGGAACTCCCATTTGGGAGTCCCAGGACAAAATGCCATTTGGATGTGGGCCTCGTGGAGAGGCACAGAGTCTACTATAAAGGGGAAGGTGATGGCTTCCCCCAAGTTTGGGCCATGGTGAGTCTTGTGAGTCTGAGTTTGCCTGTGGCTCGTCTTAGCACCAAAAGTGCTCCAACTATGCACTAACCAGCTTGTGTTTGGTTTTGTGTAGGTTTGTGTGATTAGTTGATGCTTGTCACTCTTCCTAGTACCATCCTAGAGCTCCAACATGCCCCTCTACCCCCAAAGTGCTACAAGCCAAAGAGGGTACCCAACTCCTTGCTCTTTCGCTATTTTCAATTTAGACTCACATTTGAGTCCATTAAGGAGCTTGGGAGTGTGTCAATGATCCATACGAAATCATGTTGAACTTGGGAAATCAAATTGAAAAACTGAGGGATTAGGGGATGGATTTGATTGTTGAAAAGACTACATTTTTATTAATTATAAAGATGGGAAGGGATTTCAAGAACAAGACCGTGGTAACAGAATATGTATTATCAAAGATCTCAAGGAACAACGTTGGGAACATGCAAAAAGGGATTTATAGTTATTGATGCGTTCCCCAAACTCCTTGGTAGACTCAAATGTGAGTTTAAACTAAAAACAATAGAAGAGTCAAGAGTTCGGGCATGCTCCCTGGCTTGCAGCACTTTAGAAAGGTAAAAGGGCGTGCTGGAGCTCTAGGATGGGACTAGGAAGATTGAGCACTTATTCACTCACACGAGCCTGCATAAAACCAAACAACAAATTGGTTAGTGCATTGTTGGAGCACTTTTGGTGCTCGGACGAGCCACAAACAACTTAGACTCACAAGACTCACCATGGCCCAGACTTGGGGGAAGCCACCACCTTCCCCCTTATAGTATACTTTGTGCCTCTCCACGAGGCCCACATCCAAATGGCTTTTTGTCCCAAGAATTGCCAAAGTTAGGACTCTTACGACTTTGGGGCCTCATAACTTTGCGTGCAAACTTTAGATTGAAATGAGGTTTATAGCAAAGTTGTAGCCCTCGTGAAGATCTTTCCAACGACGTGTTGCACGTCACCTGCACGCAAGGAAATCGGGTCGATTCTCGACTTTTAGTGGTCGGAAGTCAAATTGCCAATTTGACTCCTGGCCCTTCTTTTGTCCATAACTTGTGTTTCAAATGTCCAAATGGGCAATGTGAGCCCATTTTAGACATCTAGGTTTCAAGATCTTTTTAATGATATAAAGAACTCTTAGAGCCATTGAGCTTTGACCCCTGCAATTTCCTTCTAAAGATTTGAGAGTCCATTGGGACTCCATCTCCCAAAGTGAGAGTTGCCTTGGGAGTCTGAAGGTTCATTCCCTCACACTTTTCACACTCCCGAGAGCATGTGATGTGACTCTCGGGCTTCCCTCTTGGCCTACAACCTTGTAAGCCCTTTGCCTTGGTTGCAAACCCAAGGCTAAGGTTGCGACAGTTATATTCGTTTGCAAATTGATGTTTGATCTCTAAGGACAAATTTTTTTGGAAGGAGTGGTGACACTTGTAACCTAAAATAGTGTCAAGCATTTTTTATGGATGAACACATATGGAAGTGGGAACCTTAAGTTAGTTGGGTGGTAGATGATGCCAAATTATGAAATAATTATGTTTCGTTAGGAATTAAGGATGTCGAAAGTCTAGTTTCTTGTTTTTTTTATGCATTTGGCTTTGTTTTGTTGTTTTGCAAGTTATTATGTTTAATATTGTTTTTTAATGGAGTGGCTTAGGTGAACTAGTTTTGGTGATGGAGTGAAATCCTTGCTACTTGGTTGATAATCTTTATGGTGAGTGTGAATCATGGTTCTTGGAAATGATTGGTATTGTTGTTTCAAAGGAACAAGAGGATGAGGTCAAGGACAGACTATATGAAAGAGGATGAGGAGGATGAAAAGCAAGCATTCTTGGCGAAAAAAGCTAAATTTCAATCTTCAAAATGTGAAGTTACTAAAATTGTGAGTAAGAATAGTGAACAATTGGGGATGAATGCCCTTTAAGGTTATCCTTCTCTCTAACCTAGTGCATGTGTTTTGTTATGCCATGAATATTAAGAGGAATTAGGAGGTCTACAATCTGTGGTTAAGGACCAATTCAAGGGAAAGGATGAAAAAGTCTAACAATTTCATAAGCAATTGTGGTGGCAGCCATCATTCTGTTTTTGGGTTTTGAGGCTTCAAAGTGAAAGTGTTATATGGTTTGTTTTTAGAAAAGAATACCTATGTTATAATGGGAGCTCTGGGGATTGAGGAACAAGTGGGCACTTCAAGGTTTAGGTGAAAGGTTTTCACAATAACTAGCACTATTCTTAATATTTGTCCAACTTCTTAATGGGAATGATATGCTAATGAGGGGATAACATTTGTGGGGTTTTGTTGTTGAATGATGAATTGCCACACTCACTCACAACCAGTTGGTTCTGTGTTCTGTGAGAGGAAATCAAAAGAGGTCTGATCCCTTGAGGTCCTTGTTTTTGAATTGTGAAATTCTTCAAGTAGAAGGATTTTCAATTTATGACAAACACTTGTTGTAACCTCATTTCTATTCCTTGGAAATATTCAACAAAACTTGGTGAATCTACATAAAATTTACTAGGGAGTGCCATGACAAAATCATTCCCCCCTCTTTTTGGTGACAACACAATCATTTGAAGGCCTTCTTGAATGTAAAGCAAGTGCATCCCTCAATCAATTTGTGTAGGGTAAAGCCCTAGCATTCTCAAAATAAGGGAGCAAGTTAGATAGGACAAGGCAATAGCCAAGTTCAAACTTGCATTTTTGGAATGTACCTCAGCCATGGGCTTTACCTATTGTAAAGCATGAGGCAAAAAATTTCATGATTCAAACCTACGTGGATCATGAGGCCTAGGAGTGGGAGGGATATTATGCCTACTCTCAATAGTGGGGGCGGAATTATGCCTACTTATAGGTGTAAAAACCCTCCCACTATTGAAGAGTACACATAATATCCCCATCATTTTCTAGGAGGGAAATTAATGAATATAAGGTGCCCTCCAGTGACTTTTTACTGCACAGTGCCACTAGTTGCAATATCAAACTTCCTTCCCTTCAACTGCCCCTGAGACTTCTGAAGGAAAACCAAAAGAAACCAAGCATATAGTCCTCAGCTACCCCAATCTTGCTGAGGCAGCAAGACTTGGGGGACAAGTGTAGCATTGAAAGGAGGTGAGGAAAAGTGTTGTTGGGATGGGGGGGGCAATGACACAGGTTATGCAACTTATGAGTCAAGAGCAACACATGCAGTCTGAACAACATCTTCTTGTGCTTTTGTAGGTGCAAAGCTTGCATCAAATTGTTGAGATCTTCAGAGCTCTTGCCATTCCCTTTCTGTGTTCTTTGGTGCTTGACACAACTAGATCTGCCAAGTGGGTTGTTGAAATCTTTCAAAATTTCTTACTGATTGTTGATATAGTGATGAACCTGATGTACTCAATCACATCACTATAAGATATGATCAGCATGAAGGCATGAGAAGGTCATGAGTAGGATGGTGATGAATGTGAATTGCCCTGAAAAACTAGCTGTGAGCAATTGCAAAAGCAAGTAATTTCTAAAGCTTTCTTTGGAATGGTTTCGTTGGCCTGGAATTGCAAGAATTTGGAGCTCATAAATAGGTTAGGAAGGTGAAAGGCTATTGTACCACCTAAGGTGCTTGTCAATAATGAAGTAAACAAATAGTTACACATAGCCATAACAGTTTCCTTGCACTGGATATGCAGACTGGATAAGTAGTAGAGGACAAGCCGAAGCTGTTGAAGAGCAGGAAGAACTTGCCCAAGAAGTCCTCAGCTTGAGTGCAATCTGAAGCTCAAGCTCAACTGAACTGGATGTGACAAATTGATTCAGGAGGTATGAAAATTGGGAGTGCCTTTTAAGAAAGTGGGTCAGATTTCTCCTCCCCTGTCAAGAAACCCTCTGTTAGCCTACTGTCCTTCTGCAAACAAGCCCCAGTCCTTGCCCTAATTAGATCTCTTTGAGTGCGCTTACAACAATTACTGCTACACAGCTTGCAAGAGGTTATGATGGATTTGGTTTAGGGTTTAGGGCCTGGCTTACAACTTCCACCTAATTTTAAACTGCATCCAAAAGCCACATAACCTTTACTAGTCAATAAGAATTTAGATGTAAGACTAAATCTTGACCACTATTTCAAAGTCAATTGCATTGAGGTCTTCCAAAGAAACTGTGAGAGTGCCAACAGCACTTAGTACACCATCTCCTTGTGCTTTCACATCCATGATTCAACAATGAGTTGCCCAATAGAGTGGCTTTTGCCTTCTTCCTAGAAAGTGGAGTACACTTTCTTTATCACAAAGTTGATCCAAAGTAGATAACTAGAGTTCCAAGGAGTGTAAGCTGCAGAAGTAGTAACCAATAAGGCACATTCAACAGAAAGAACAAAAATTGAACTGAAGCTTTGGAGGCTACTGGACCTTTTAAGCAGAGAAAGATAACTTCAAGTTGCCAAAGAATCTGAAGACTACAAAATTACTCCAAGGTTGGGTTACAGCCTACCGCACCAAAGATACAAACAAGTAACAATACACACCTTACAGTATGAATCTAGTGTACCCAGGCAAATAAATAGAGTCCTGCTGATGCTACTTAATAATCATCTGAAAAGTTCAATTTCCTTCTGCCCTTGCAAACATATCTTTTGGATTTTTGAGAAAATTCCAAAGTGACCAGCTCAACACAAAAATGAACCCTCACACACATTTCACATACACTATTGGGATGATAATATCACAAGTAGCTACATAACAGGTCTGTTCACATCTCTATCATAAGCCTGAGCCCAATTGCAGAGTCTATAAATTTGTGGACAGAGGGTCTGTGTGTGGCAAGAACTTACAGCTTCTCCTGCCATCTTACAGCAAGTTTACAACTGCAGGTTGGTCAAAGACCCATAGTACATGAACCATATCTGCTTTATGTCAATTGCTAAATTACATGGACACATTATTTGGATCTTTGCTGCATGTCAATTCTCATTTATTTACTTCTTGAATATATTCATCTTTCATAAAGCCTTGAAAGTGCATGGTTGTATCTATATTCGCAGTAATGCCTAAAAACTCTATACCTTACAGGTGATCATTCCTCTGGCTTTTCCATGACCACTGTCTCTTGTATTAAATCTCTGTTGGCTTTCCAACTACTGCTTGCACCTTAAAGAATTAGATGGCAGGAAATTTACTCTAGACCAATATTGCTGATGGAAATGCAACAACATTATATACAATCAACATTGGCTGACGACTCTTCCATAACCATGACATCAATTTTTAACTAAAATCATGTCTGAATTCTTGACATGTCAGAAACCTGAAGTATGAGATGTGGAAGATTATAATCTGGTTACAAGTAGAATGCTGATGCTTTGCTGTTGACCTGTTGTTCAATTTGGTAGGGAGTAATCCTTCCTCAACTGATGAATGCAGTGCAAGTCATGCAGTCATGGTTGCGCGTGAAGCAACATTTGGTGAAAGTGCAATAGACTCTAATGCCAGTTGCATATATTAGGCATTTGCATGTCTCATCTGATGCTTATAAGAGTTGTCTCCAAGCAGTTCATCATCACATTGCAACCTTCCGTGTCCATTGTCTGTTTAACTAGTCCTAGTCTTGACTCGGAAATTCACAAAACTCACCATTCCTCAGAAGTATTCTTCAAGTCTCAATGAAGGCTGAAGACCTAGAGCTTTGCACATATTCAATGTAAAATGTGTTACCAGAACAGAGAGGTGGCTCAAAAAGTGGGCCAACTCATGGTGCAGATTAGATCACTGTTTGTGTCTTGCAGCTCTAATCTGTTTCTGGAGTTTCTTGGTCACTGGCTATCAGACATGTGATTGCCTGGGGTGCAAGTCATGAGATGCCAGAACTTGGAGAGAATGAGGTCATGGGCACTAGTTCAAAGGTTTGCAAGGCCTGGGATGTTAGGCAATGGCAGCCCAGATTCCAGCTTATCTACTAAGCCTCTGTTTGTCAGCATCAGATAACCAGGTCTACTAAACTCTTAAATCAGAGGTCCACGGACAGAATTAACAATGGCCTGCACACTGTACTATGGTTAAGTACAACCTTCAACTTTAGTGTAAAAAAAGGTTAGGACCAGTGTTGGGCGGGTATGAGAAAAAAAAATTTAAAAACCGGGCAGGTTTCCCAACCGGTTTTCAAGTTGGATATCTCAAGGTATTACCCAAGGTCATCCCCTTTTTGAATCCCGTTCACCACCGGTTTTCTCTGGACTGAGAACCGGTCACTTGAAACCCTGTTTTTACTGTTTTTATTTTAAAAAATATATACCAGGGTATTAAAAAGTAACAGAGTCATGATTTTAAAAAATTTCAGTACTTTATTACATTTTTAGGCCTACCCTATATATCTATGTATAGGCCTGATATATAGGTATGGTATATAGGCTGGAACCTCGTATCAACACTGGTAGCAAGGACCCTTACATGTATGGTATGAGCTGAGGTAATGCCAGCCCTTGTACCAGTTTATACCAGTCTCAATATTAGGTATATACCAAGTGTTGGGCGGTTACCCAGTTTGGCCAGTTAGAATCGTTGGGTCTGGTTCCAATTACCCAGAATCCAACCAGAACCGGGTCTGATTTTTGAAACCAGAATTGAAACCTGGACTCAGTTCTAGATCCAGAACTGGATTTATTTTATTTTAAATTTTTTTGGAAGAAAAATGGTCTGGAACTAGGGTTTTTTAAATGGGAGTTAACCGTTGGTTTTAGACCAGGTTACCCGGAACTGGCACTGGGTCTGGTTTCCAGAACTGGAACTGGAGCCTGAATTTTTTCCTTTTTCCAGAACTGAACCAGAACTGGACCCCTGGTTTCCATTTTTTTGAAAAACCATAGGGGGTGTGGTTGGAGCTGCTCTTAGTCTGTAGGGTCTGTTCAGGGATGACAATTTTTCCTTCAAATAATTATTTGTGTCACAATTCCTTATGGTTGGACAAAAGTAATTCAAAGATGACTACCTATGTACAAAGTAATATACCTAGGTTTTTAATGGTTCCACAAATTGTGTTTTTATTTTTAGCAAGTTCATTTCAAGTGAGTAAATTTTTATATACCTATATACTAGCTCTATTTCAAAACATCCTCACCTTGTCAGGAGGTGAATCATGCTGATTTTGTTGATTTTATACAATTTGATTCTAACTATAGTATCTTATTTAACATATTTAACATTACACATATGTTGAAATTTTACCAAAACCAACTAATTTTTTAATTTTTGAAAAATTCCAGTAAAATCACTAGGTTTGCACTTTGCCTGAAACCAATAATCCTGACTTTGACCTTACCTTTGAAACTATTTATCTCTTATTCAAAAATCTCAGTTTGGTTTGCCAAAATAATTCTATCAATGCTGCCTAATGGTGCCCAAGATGGAAAAAAAATAATCTTCAAATTTTGTGAATTGATGTCCACAAAAGGAGAAGCAGTATGTTGTGCAATAGGTTTGGACTGATGCTTTGAGTAGAAATATTGAAGTTTGTTTTTGATGGATGCCACTTTACTTTAGGAAGATTACCATTAACTTCACCTTCTTAGGGAAGTTGAACAAATGGATGAAAAGTGGGGAAGTGGAATAACAGGTGAATTTGGTGAAATAAGACAATGGATGAACATGGAAAAGACTTAAGTTGACCCAATTCCCGAAGGAACTTGAACATTCTATGAAGATGAGAAAGGTAAAACATTGATGGACTCAAGGAAATGGGACAAAGGGTAAACTTATGACGAATTAAAGTTGACCCAACTTTGTTGGGAATATTGACCCATGGATGGCTTTTGTGGGACAATTTGTGAACTTAAGGAGATGGCAAAATGGATGAACCCACAAATATCAAGTTTTGGACAACAAAATGAAATTAGTTGGGAAGTTATGAAACCCCAACTTTCTCAATTTCCCATGATTCATTTATTGTCAAATTTTCCTAACTAGTTCTTTTTCATCCAACACTAATGAACCTTTCAAAAAATTCCAAATCATTTTTTACATGATACATTTTTTACATTATAAACTTATTCTTAAAGTAGTACTCAATGTGGACCTTAATTTTAGTAGCAATTCTTGAGTATCCTTAAAATGATTAAATTTTAGTGACAGTTAGTACTACACACTAAAATTGAACACCTAATAACATTTATTGCATAGGATTTAAAACTTTTTTGAATAGTTAGTAGACCAGCAAAAGTTGCCTCTCAAAAATTGAGTATGCAAAATGAAACTCAAAATACCACCAATTTTGGTGGTAAAAGGAGTTTGACCCACCATTTTATAATAATGTATTTTTTGACAACAAATTTGTCATTACATCCTTAGTTTTGGCCAAACTAAGAGCTCTAATCCTAAGTTGGCTAACTTTGCTCATAACTCTATAAGTTAATAAAAAAAGGGTAGAATTAAAATTGATGGCTAAAACCGTCACATGGGAGACAAAAAGGGAAGGCCAAAAAACAAACAACCCACATGAACCAAAAAAAGGGAAAAAGTTAATCCCTCTCATGGTAGGAAGAAGTTATCTCACCCATTGCCCCTCAAATGTCATATGCACACAAATTGTGAAATTTAATAGTAGTGGGAAGTTTAGAACACACATCACCCACCAATGCAATCTTCCTCTTTATAGTAGAGGTTAAAACACACTAAAGGGCAATACTAACATGTTGCTTGAAAAATTGAATGCAAAAGGACAAGGATAAATGACCTCATGATCGTTCATTGTGAAAAAAACGAACACACTCCCTAATGAAACGATCCATATCACGTTCGGGTGCACCATGCACCCCCATGGCCATTGGAATAAAATGGTGCCCCTCATGAAGCCCTATACTTGCGCAACAATGGCACTAAATTTTGTAATTGCACCTATTGGTCGACTAATGACATTCGAAACCATTGTCTCCCACATTGGGTCAGTAACCACCACATTGGCATTGAAGACCCAGTCCTCTCAAGCCATGTAAAGATTAGCTCGTAATGAAATTCCTAACATAAGGGCATACCATCGCTTTTTCCATACAACATGCCCACTCTCTCGAAAAAAGGCATACATGACGTCTTAAATGGCATCATGTGTGGTTATCCGTTAACCTCCAAACGGGCAATGAACTAAATGCGTGCCAAATGCGTCCAACCCATGTCGACACACACGTGAAAAGACTATTTGTCAAGTGCTAAATCAAACCGAAACAAAAATGCAACGTTGAGGTGAAAATAGAATGTGCGATTTGAAATGAATAGATAAATGACCCAACAACCAACCATAGCCCTATCCCTTTGCCCAAACAAAAATGAATGCAGGCTTTGGATGCTAAGGAAATGGAGTCATCCTCCAAGATAGACCTAAAGGATGTGTCGTGGTGGATCTCCATCAAAGATGTTTGTAGACTTGGGGCGCTAGTAATTGCCAGATTTTTAAAAGAAAGGTGCATATCCCTTATTGCAGGAGGAAGGCAATTTTGCACTACATGTAAACAAAATTGAAGTAGGTGTGAGCCCCCCTCAACATGGAAAACATACTCCTCCAAAATGGGTCTATCAAAAATACAAAACTTAGAACATAAATATAGAACCACAAAATCTCAATTACCTAAAAAAACAGATGGGGCACAATCTTCCATAGAGAAAAGGCCTATACCACCAAAGGATATCAGTAGTCGAGCCTGATGCCTTGTTAAGGGGCCTTGAAAAGACCCCCACAATCATGGACCCATAATGTCCCCACATACCTACATAACTCTCTTGTTGAAACCCACTAAAAGAAACAAGAAAAAAGAAGAAAAAGGTATTGTCCGTGTGAAATACAAAGGTCGACAAGCGACACATGAGGACAAAATGCCCAAAGGCATCTCCCGGGAGAAAAAAATTATCGATATGTGCCACGTCTTGAGATAAAACCTCATTTAAAAAATTCATGGCATAAACCCACTGGCACATCCAAAATGCATAAACCATATGTGACTAAAGTGTAGCCGTAAAGAATCTTTATGCTCGGAGAGATCCCTGATGGACTCCAAAGCTTGCACTTTCACACTTCGACCCTAAACGCAACTGAGATTAATTGGGTCAAAAGGTGGTCAAAGGCATAAGTAATCTCACTCAAAGGCCCCACAATGTGGGTATCGTTCGTTAGGGATGGAAATACCCATATGGTGGCCCACATGATGTTTCTAGGAGAGCTCGATAATGGGTCAAAATAAATAAAAGATGTCGCAACCCTAGCTTTGGGCTTGCGACCAAAGCCAAGGGGTTGCAAGGGTGCAGGCCAAGAGAAAGCCCGGGAGTCACATCACATACTCCTGGGAGTGTAGGAAAGTGTGAGGGAATGAACCTTCACACTCCCAAGGCAACTCCCACTTTGGGAGATGGAGTCCCGATGGACTTCCAAAATTTCAGAGAGTGAATTCAGGGGTCAAAACTCAATGGCTTGTGACGTTCTTTATATCATTGGAAAGCTCTTGGAACATAGATGTCTAAAATGGGCTCGCATTGCTCATTTGGACATCTGAAACACAAGTTATGGCCAAAAGAAAGGCCAAAAGTCAAACTACCAATTTGACTCCTGACCAGAAAAAGTCGGGAATCGACCCGATTTACTTGTCTTCAGATGACGTGCAACATACCGTTGGAAAGTTCTCAACAAGATCTACAACTTTGCTTTAGATTGCACCTCGATCCGAAGTCTGCTCGAAAAGTTACAAGGCTCCAAAGTCGTGAGAGTCCCAACTGGCGCAATTTCGGGACTCTCACTCGGGAGTTCCGGGAGAAAAGTCATTTGGATGTGGGCCCCGTGGAGAGGTGCAGAGTATACCCTAAAAGATTTAAGATTGTTTGTCAAAAATTTAAAACTCAACAAAGACCCAACCTTGTAAGACATTGTTAAAAATTCAGCATGTGTTTTTAAAGGGTCTTCCAAACCCTTAATAAAATAACATGTTTGAACCCATCTAGCTTTTTGTTAAAGAATTAGGCTTTATGCCTAACTAATCACATACTTTAACCCTCGGCCCCACTTCATAATTGCCTTTCTTTTGGTTTCTAAAACCTAAACCCATGCAACTTTTTAAATATTTTCAAAATAAAAAAGCTAGACTTGAACGATTATTTGAAATTTTTATTTTCAAATACCTTGACTTAATTATTACTAAAAAAAAAAAACATGCCCCACACTAGTTCATACCACTCTTGTTTAGTTTTGGGTAAAATTATCAAACTAGTTATTTTGACACAATTAATCAACCCCCATGACTACACAAGTTGGTCGTTTTGTCCATAAGATGGGATGCCTTTATTCATCTAACTCCTAACCCTCCATTAACCAACATAATATTATAATCAATTCTTTTGTTGTTGACCTTTAGGGTTTTTTTTGGGCCTTTTTTTCCCAACCCTAACCTCCATACTATTTTGCCACCTAGCTACCCTACAGACCTAGGTATGTTATTGATCTAGCTACATTATTCACCTACATCTTGGCCATACCTACCAATTACAACCAACCCCTTAGCTACTTATTTTCTATCCTTCCGTAATTAAACCTTTGTTTTTCGACAAAACATCTATTTATTCTTGGATAAACCCTTATTTTTAAACAAAATTTTTTTATTCCCTAATTAATTAATTTTTTTTAGCAAAACTTTTCTACTCCCTAGTTAAACTTATACCTCTCAACAAAACCTTTCTACTCCTTGTTAAACTTCCACTATTCAACAAAATCTTTATTTTTTTTTTACTAAACTTCTTTTTTTTAACTAAACTTTTACCACTTTGCAAAACTTTTCTAATATCTAGTTAAACCTTTATTTTTTGACAAAATTTATATATATTTTTGGCTAAAATTTTACCTTTTAACAAAAATTTTATTTATTATTGACTAAACCTTTACCATTTGGTAAAACCTAGATCTCTTATTGGTTAGACATGTGACTCTTAATAAAACCTTTTTTTTGTGTTAAATTTTAATTTAATGGCAAAACTTTATTATCTTCCTAACAAAATTCTATCCTTTAACAAAATATTTTCTTTTTGTTAAACCTTTAGTGCCTGGCAAAAATTCTATTTTTTTCTAACTAAACCTCTACCTTTTAGCAAAACCTCATTTCTTTCTTAACTAAACTTCAACCTCTTGGCAAAACTTTTACTGTTCAATGAATCTTTTTTGTTTCTTGGCAAACCTATATTTTTGACATAACTTTTATCTTTTCATGGTTAAACCTCTACCTTTTGATTATTTTTTTTATTTTTTTTGGGTTAAGCATTTACCTCCTAGCAAAACTTTTGTCTTTTCTTGGCTAAATTTAAATATTTGTAATACTTAATTTTACATTATAGAAAAAATTACTATTTATTGGTTAAATATCTTTACTTCTTGGCTAAATTTTTATGCCTTAACAAAAATTATATATTTTTTGACTAAACTTCTACCTCTTAACAAACCTCTCTTTCTTCTTAGCTAACCCAATTTTTTTGGAAAAACTTATATTCTTCAACAATACCATTTTATTTCCTAGCAAAACATTTACCTTTTATCAAAACCTATCTACCCACCCATCATCATACCTATTTATGCACTTACAGATTGTGAACTTCAATTGATGGAATTATATAACTTAAAATGCAAGTATTACATATAATCAAATAAAATTTATTTTACTCCTTTTCAAACTTGTGATGGTGAGAAACCACTAGCCCCAAATGTGGGTATTGCAATTGTGAAAATGTGATTTAACCACCTCCACATCCACTTTGGTACATCTTGCATTAAATGGTCCATAGTCGAGGTGAAGGTTTGCTAATGTAAAATATGGATTTAACCCATTTTCACTTTGGACCATTTAATATAAGATGTACTTAATTTAATTAAACAATATGTTTGACAAATTTACAATTAAAGAGACATAAAATATTTATGAATGTTTGCACTTTTTAAAAAAAACTCATGTCGTTCCAAAAATGGTGATTGACCACAAAAGGATGTAACCAAATATAAGTACAAGACAAATAAATAAATAAATAATCTACAAATGCATTACATGTTGGCCAATCATTAAAATTCATTAATTAAATATGGCTATTTCTAAATGAAAAAAGTTAGAAATCCATGACCATGTCGCTTAGGATTTAATTTTTTAGCAAAATGGATAATTTTGGCCCAAAACAATCATTGCAATTCAATATTAACACAATTAGGGCATATGGTTTAAATTTAAATTTAATAAATGGTGAATTTAAAGTTTAATGACGTTTTTTTTGTTTTTGGAATTAAAAACTTGCAATATTGATATGTAATATTTATTAATAGTTTTTGTCTTAAATATATTATAACTTATAAATAAATATATTATATTATTAAGCTTTTAATTTTTTTACTAATAAATATATATTAGTAAATATTTCCTATTACATTTGGTCCACTAGATGCAAATATTACATGTGGTGCAAAAGATGTGCCTAAAAAACCTTAGATGATGGGGGAACAAATGTTTATAATACTTCACAATCAAATCTTATCAAATCAAGGGGGAGTTTTTTGGTGAAACTACACAATATAATTTTATGCATGTATTGCAAGAATGTTATTGTGCTAGTATTACATTACATGAATAATGATGATATTGCATTTGTGACCATCCAATGGCGACCCTAAACCTTCAATGATGCACATAATATAAATTAGGGTTGGAAATTGAAATGTGGCATGCCCGTTGATTCCCTAAACCTTCAATGATGCACATAATACAAATTAGGGTTGGAAAATGAAATTGGGCATGCCCATAATCAATGTTTGCATGTTAAGATCAATGTATTATTAATTGGTTTTGTTTTAATGTAACCCATTAATGGTGAATTGTAGAACACATAATTTGGAATATGACATAAGGTGATAGGGCAAGGTATTATAATTTGGGATTGGAAAAATAGAAATGGGTATAAAATTACAAATTTTTATATACAATGAACATGGTGCAATATGTTGGTGGAATAAAAAATATTCCCATTGTAGGCTAAGTTATAATGGCTTAACATTATTTCCTAAGGTGCACCTTTGATTACATAAGAGTTAGAAAAAATTGTCCATGTTTTTACAATAAGTTGTTATAAATTCTATAACTTTTGTTGCATGTTGATGGGTGAAAAGTTATCAATGTTGAAGTGCAAATCAAACCACATCAACCACAAAGGCCTTTTTTGTGATATTTTGAAGATTAGGGACTAAAAAACAAATTAACATCAAACATTCAAATGCATGATGGAATTATAATGTTATTTGTTTTCTAAATGTTTATAAATTTACCAACCATGAACCATTTTTTATTCATGGTACTTACACACAACTTCCATCTCCTTATGTCTTTTACCCTTGGTTGATTTATAATTCCAAATGTGAAAATCCCATGTGAACTTAAAAGGCTTTGCATAACCAATCTTATTCACTTCAATTGTTTTGGCAAGATCATCATCTTTTTTCAATTTGTGAGAATGTGTTATGTGGAATAAACCCCAACCCCCACATACATATGTTGATGATATACAACAATTTGTCTGAAGCTAATCTTACCAATAAAAGTTGCCAAACATTTTTGGGGCATTACATTTTAATTTGAAGTCAATCCCATTCGGCTTCAAATTTCTTCTTCATTTGATCAACTATCTTATTTTCATTACAAATTTGTCATGCTTGCAAGTTGTTCAAAATTTGAGCATTCATGGCTTGGTGGTTTTGTCATCTTGGGCTTCGAAGATGCGTAAAGGGATGACCAAATTTACCTACTTACATGTGAAGCCCATGTTTGTTATCCAAATGTCAGTGAAACAACCAATGATTTTACACACCCCACCTTGACCCTTCATGTACCCAATTCACATCTTCCATTGCATGTTTTGATGAGAGTTTTCCATGATCACCTTCATGAATAACTAATTTAGCCCTTATTAAAATAACATCATGTTATAAAATGGATGTGAATATTGCCCAAAAAAATGAAAATATTCATTTATACACAATGAGAGTATTGCAATTACATCAACAAGTGGATAGTAAACACAATGAGTGTATTACAAAGAAAACTTACACCTTAAACCCATTATATTAAGATATTACTTAGTATTATTTGAAAGAAACATTTATTTAAACATACATGTATTGCTAAAAATTGGGCCAAAAAATTACCCATTCTACTTTTGAATAGGGAATGAAGATGTGATGGAATTTTTTATTAAAATGTTTGTGTTACATTAAATTCTTTTAAACTTTAGCATGTGACACATGATCCATCACAACAAATTTACCTTAAAAAGAAAGTGTATGTATCACAATTTTTTGCTTTTTTTCAATCTGTTTTTCGTTTACTTCTGCAAGAAAATGAAATTGAAGACAAGCTCATTGTTGTATTCTATCAAACAAGGAATAAAAGAAAACAATGAGCTTGGTTCATCATTGTTTGTTGTAGTATAGGATCAAAAAAAACTTGAGAACAACAATAAACCTAGCTCATCATCTTTTTTTTTATAGAACTAGGAAAAAAGACAAAGCTTAACCTTGACTTAATGTCCTTCTTCAAGCAAAACAACAAGAAAGAAGTGTCTTGAACAACAAGTGCAACAATAAAAAAATCATCTTTAACAAGAAAAAGAAAAATAGTTAGAAACATTTTTTTGTAATGCATAGAAGAACATATGAACTTGAAATAGCTTAAGCCCATACACAAAGACAAAAGATGTACTAGCTATCCTTATGCCTTCACGTTGTTACAATACCTTCAACATTTTTTTCTCCTATGACAATAGTGTAGTGATGGTGGAGCTCTTTGTCCTTGTGATAGTAGTGACGGCCATGGCGGGAAGAAAAAAGATTTTGAAAAAAATGAAGAGATAGGTACCTTGGGTGAGAAGGGTAGGTGGGTAGCATGGGTGAAAGAGGTAGGTAGTTAGTTGGGCGAGCAGGGTAGGTACGTGGGTGAAAAAAAACTTGACAATTAAGGGGCAAGCAAAAAAAACGTTTGAATTGAATCTCTCTGACTGCACTTGGTTTAGTAACTGGGATGAGCCCCAGTTCATCCGAAATGGAATTGGGGGAGTCAGGGGGGCTGGCCACATAATGGATGTAGACCTCCTAAAAAAAGACGTGTATAAGGATGAAATATACTGTACAGAGGTCATTCATGTCAGTTTTTTCATCCCAAGACGGTGGATTCTAAGTTTTGAAAGAGAAGAAAACTAGACATGACCTCAAAAATGGACTCTAATGCCCGCTTTACACTAGGAGTCAGGGCCAAAAAGAACTTGGGGCCAACTTTGAGCATTTTTGGGTTGCAAATTGACCCCCAAGTTACTAATAAATGCTACAACATTGACGTCAGGATACTAATAAATGCTGGAATATTGGCCCCAAGGATTGCAAATTGTTTACTATTTTCCTTGTTTAATATTTTCCCAAATTGGCCTCCCAAATTTGATGTTATCCTTTTTCCAGCCTTGGGGCCAATACAAGGCCATAAAGTTCAGCATTTAGTAGTAACTTGGGGCATATTGAAAAGTTTTTTTTTCTATTTCAGCCTTGACTCTGATGTAAAGCCCTTGGGGCTGATTTCAACTTTTGCACTAAGAGGAATGCTGGATTTGTGTGAAACATTGGCAGTGACTCGTAGTGTAAAGCGGGCCTAAGTTTTGAAAAAAGAGAAAACTAGACATGACCTCAAAAATGGACTTGGGAACTTGCCTTTTGGCTAGAACTTGGACCCGGGTTCTAGACCTATTTAATACAGGTTCAGATTTTTAAAGTTATTTTTTTGTCAGATGGGGTTCGACATGCTAGTTAGTCAAAAAGATTGAAGCATACAAGTCTTTTTTTGAAAAATAGATTTGGGAGTGGGGGGCAAGGGTTTGGGATTATGCATGTACTTGTGACTTTCCAGAACTTGTTTAAAATATATAAATTGTTGGTTTGTTGTTTTGGTTTAGGCATGGAGTTGGTACAAATGGTCACCTTTTATTGGTTGTATAATGCTAATAATTAAAAAGTCTTCAATTTTGCGCTCTGTGTACATAAAAGGTAGAAACGGACTTCAGCTGGAACCAGACTTGCTTAAGATTTTTATTTAAAAAACCAGGAGTCAAGAGTCTAAAATTGTGAATAGCCAAGTTTGGAACCCGACTTGGGGAGTCTACAAAATTAAAAAGAAGTACTTGGACTGGAATGGCAGTTTCTCTCAAATTCCCAAAAACATTGAAATTGAGACTCAAAATGTTCTCTTCAAAAGCTAGAATTGAACAACACTCGTTCAAACTTCAACCCAATGTTGGGCAAACATATGATTTTCATATCCTAATATGATGGTGGTATAAAAATCTTATAACATTTAACACAACAATGATATAGGTATTAAACAAATTGCTCTATTTTACATACCACCATGGTACGAATATAACCAAATTTTTTTGTTTTTAGATAACGGTATGAATGCAAGTAGGGAGGAGACCAATAGCATAATCATGTGTGATGATGATCATTCATAAGCTGATTTAGCCAAATCTAGCTATTAATGAAAGATGAAAGGAAAAGTTTTAAACATGCCCATATATTTTTGGCTATCTAATTGAATCATGCATAGAAACCTAGAATATTTTCTAGATTTTTATCTAAAAATTCGAATTTTGGCGATTCTTCTTCAAAAAATCATAGAATTTACAACATAATTTGTCAGAAATTTAACAACAGTGAAATTTTGCACCCAAAAATGAAGCTGACCAGATGCATTGAACACAAATATTGATATTATGTGGAGACCTTATTAACTCTTAAATGTTCTCCATTTGAGCTTCAAAGTCCATTATACCCTTAGAAGTTAGGATCATTGTGGCGTGGAACTCCTCAAGAGAATCCAATTTCTGCTCTTGCTATTCGTTCTTTGCATATGAGACAGATTGTCAAGGAACTTTGGTGTTCACAGGCCACAAAATAGTTGTGACAGAGGGGAAAAGACTTGGATATGGATGCATTGTTACTTGTTGCAATTTTTATTTAGACTTGAATCTTGAACTACATGAAAGATACTCTATTCAAGGTCATAGATGTCTTTCTTCATAGTTGTGATCTGCATAATGAACATACTAGTCTAAGGTGTGACGGGCTACACTTTTGAGTTAAATGTGTTGAGCTTATAAAGGTTATGTACTTGGTTTATCTATACTTCTCTAATGTTTGTCAGTGTCTTCAACCACACAATTCTTGATTCAAGGAAGGCCACAATCTAAAACACATTGTTGTAGCCTATATATCTTACTCCAACAAGCAGAGAATCAAGGCATAATCTGGAGCTGGGCATTTCAAAAAACGTAATGCCTGTGGAGGCAAGCAGTATGTTTTTCCAAATGCCCATTGTCACTTTTTATCACAGGAAATAAATGAAAAATGCAGCAGTTTTTATGCTATGTAAAGCCCTTGGGGAGAGACTCTCAGTACCAAATTTGGACCCTCGCCTTATTCCAGTAAATCTTGAACTCAAGTTGTTGTTCATGAATATTGAAGTTATTTATTACATCATCCCCTATCAACTGGTCTGGTAAATAATATTAGTATTCCCTCAAACTCTCATACCCACCTAGTCCAAATATTCATCCTTATACTTGCTAATCAAATACCAACTGATCTACGGTGTACGATGTACGCATACCTTTGTTGGGTAAGTATATAGTGTTATATATACGTACGCAACAATGGTTCGAAGTTCGAACTCACGACCTCTCGGGGCGCCCGATTGCGGCCTACATAACCTTACGTTCCCGCTCTCCTGGGTGCAGAAAGTAAGTTACCGTTCTAAGCGGCAAAGCGGCAGAGCGGTATACCGCCATCTCGCACTTCTCTGTCTTTTGTACTGCATCCCCGATGCAGCCTTCTCTCTGTTCTCGCCCTCTTTGTTCGTCTCCGTCGTCGCTTGTTTTGTTCCTGTTCTGCTTGCATGCTGAAGAAGAAAACTCCTCCTAAACCCTAGGTACTTCCGCCTCTCCGTAGTAGCCGTGGCAGCCGTGGTCATCTTTTTCACGAATCCGAGCGCACCAGACTTATTCCTCGTCTGGTCTCCCATTCAAAACCCTTTTGCTCTTCTGATCGGTGGGGTTTCGACTACGCTTCTGAGCACTTTTCTTTTTTTTTGGGTATACTCAGGATGCGGAGTCTCCGGAAGTTCCTGTATGCGTCTGCAGAGTGTGGTTACCCAGATCTGCTTCATCGCCGTGCGAGTTACGAACTTCGCGTCTGAAGTTTGGTAGTTGGTTTGGTAGGAACTTTTCGTGTTATATTTTCGAGCAGCGGGGGAGTTTCGTTTTTGTTTTGTACTTGCTTTTTTCGTTTCTCTTTTTTTTGCTTTTCGCGTAGCATTACGAGTTCGACGGCGTTGTTGATACCATGGAGGGGGCTTCTGTGTCGACTAATCCTCGAACCGTTGAGGAAGTTTTCAAGGACTTCAAGGGCCGGCGTGCGGGGATGTTGAAGGCGCTAACGTCTGGTAATGCTTGACTAGGTTTGCTGTTCTGTTTGTTCGCCGTTCATTACCGCTTGCTGGATTTTTTTCATTTCATGCCGGCGTAAATGTTGGTGCAGATTTTCAGGATTTGACGACATTTCCGCGTGCTTCTGTGACTTTCAAATTTTGTTGGTTTATTCTACTTGTTCTGTTGTAGATATGTTCTGTTGTATGCAAGAGCTCAAAATCTTAAAAAATACACCGTATCTAGGTCGTCTTCGGCCTGGATGACCTATTTTTCCATAACGTGTGTGCCCTCCTCCCTTACTCTGTCTGCTTCGTGGGGACGCAGAGGTTGAAGATTTCTACCGGCAGTGTGATCCAGGTAAGATTGATTTGCTGCACATGCTCGTCAAGCATTCCTTGTCTATTTTTTATTTTTACTTTCCTTGTGTCTAGCACTGTTTGAAGTATCACGATGTAATTTTGCAGTAGACCTGCAGTGTAGGGCGCTTATGGGGTTCATAGGAGAATGCACATCTTGTAGCTTCTTTCAGGGTTGAATGCGCCAATTAATGACAAGAAACATGGTGCAGTTCTCAATGTTGTGAGGTGTGATGTCCCCAGGGTTATATGTGGTTTCACATTTTTTTTCAAGAATGTGGCATTCAAGCTGCTGAATGCAGGAAATTCTTGGTAAAGACATTTTAGAATGGTTTCAAAAGTATAGGATATAGTGCTCCATCTTTGATGAGCTGTCTGGAACTGGACTATTGCAGAGAAGGAGAATTTGTGCCTGTATGGCTTTTCTGATGAAGCCTGGGAGGTGAATCTACCAGCAGAGGAGGTTCCTCCAGAGCTTCCTGAACCTGCACTTGGAATCAACTTTGCAAGAGATGGTATGCAACGCAAGGATTGGTTGTCTTTAGTGGCTGTGCACAGTGATGCATGGCTTCTAGCTGTTTCATTCTACTATGGTGCACGGTTTGATAAAAATGAAAGGTAAGTCATTTGCCAACACCCAGTCCATGGTCCTGCCATCCATTCTGTGCTTTACTGTGAAGTGGACACTGTATAATTCAGTGGGCTTTGAGGACTGGTTGTGGCTATTTTGTTGTTCCTACACAGCAGTTTTGAGGTGATGGTGGTTGTGAGGAGACATGAACTCAAAGAGAATTGTGCACATGAATGAGAAATAAGTACATGCCACTGTGGTGGGCATCTTTGTTACAATTTTAGAGTTGTTAATCAGAATTGTTGAAATGGTGTGAGGCTCAACCTTTCAGTCTTTGTATCACTGCATTTTTATAAGTGAAATTCTTGGTCAAATCTATGGTCTAGCAGTGGACAACTTTGCCATTTTTCTCCAATACTATTGCATGTGGTATGGATACAGGAAGCGCCTCTTCAACATGATTAATGAACTCCCAACTGTATTTGATGTGGTGACTGGAAAGAAGCCTGTGAAGGAAAAACCTGTTGTCAACAACACAGCTGGGAACAAAACCAAGGCCACAGGGAAAGTGGTAAGTCATACGGGTTGTGTTGTAGTTTATATTTTGATTTGGAAGCTTTTATTATCATCATGATTTGTTCTTTGAGCGTGGTTGTCACTTGCAGTTAACATACGTGTTTTTATGTCCCCATAGAGTTGATCTTCCTGTCACCTCCAGAAATGTGGCAGAAACTCAGGATGCAGATGTTTGCATAATGGTTTACCCAAAATTTTGGGCAGATTATTATGTGCTTATCTGCATCCACCATTTTTGAGCTGACGAAGTCAGTGGGGAGTCATGGGCTTGTCACTGTTATTCATGATGAAGGTGATTCTCTGAGGTTTTGTGAGTAATACTCATAAAGTTATGACCACACACATTCTTGTTGTGTTAGTTTTGGTGTTGTTGGACCCAGCAGAACAGTTAGCTTGTTGTTGTAGAGTGTTCTCTGCAATCTCATAGACATATTTTTATACCTCCTACATCTGGCTGCACTGCAGCCCTCCACAGGCCACCTTCAAGGCTAGTGCTGCCTTCGCTAGTCAGCAAAATTTCCTGCCATGGTAAAACTACCTAGACTCTTTTGGCATTGCTGAACAATGAATCTGGGCATCCTTCCTAACCAGGATGGATGAGAGGTCTTGAAATGGTATTGACTGCTCCAGTGGTCTCCTTCAGTTTCTGAAGTCTGTTGTGTTGCGTGTAAATTCAGCAGCGGGCACCTGAACCACAGTCCAAACCCTCAAAGCCGCCTCCTCCTCCCCCTAAGGATGATGAAGACACTCTTGATGATGAGGATGAGGAGGAGCATGGTGACACCTACTGTGGAAGCTGTGGAGGGAACTATACTGCTGATGAGTTTTGGATAGGGTGTGACATTTGTGAGAAGTGGTTTCATGGCAAGTGTGTGAAAATCACACCAGCAAGAGCTGAGCACATAAAGCAGTACAAGTGTCCCTCTTGCAGCAACAAAAGGGTACGCACATAATGTATCAAGCTGCAGGATTCCTGTAGCATTAGCTTTTCACAGACACCACTCTTGGGCCCATCCTGCATTTCCTTATTGTTTGCTGCCAGTAGCGAGCTGTTGCAGGGATGCACTGGGTGGCTTCAAAAATTTGTCATACATCATGATCAGGAAAGGTTTGGAGCAAGTCTTTCCAGGTTCAAGGAATGTGTCCTGTTCTCTGGCAACCAGATAGCTTACAGTGTATCTTTGTTATGGGGCATGTAGGTACTGTGGACCTTCTTGTGTGTGTAGTCCCTGAGGATGGCACACACTATCAGCTTTTTTGTTTTCACAGGCTTGCTTATTTTGTGGTGCATTTGATGCTGGCGTTATTGCTTTCTTTGCTTACCACTTTGGATGAAGTCATGAAGGGATTTATTCTCCCTAGAAAGATGGTTGAGGTGAGCTAGATGTGTGCAACTTACTTCCATGTGACAGTAGCTACTTTCATTGTGATCATGGTCTTGGTGCATGTTGACTGGGGTGGGCACCTGCTTCCATATGCACAAAGCTGTACATAAAGTAGTTCTTGGTGGTGCATGCATGGCAAGTCTGTATTGTTGGTACTGATGCTGATAGGCCTTGTAGGTCCCTTGGAAAGCTTTTTACCAAAGGTCATGCATTGTTGCTGTCCTGTTAATTTAGAACCATGCTTTCAATGCCTCTTACATTTTTCAGAGGCAGTTCTGGCAGGCACAATTACCAGTGTGGTTACTGGATATCTTTTTCAGATTTTTGTGAGGCTGTCTTGTATGAAGTGTAGGCTTGCATTGTAATACCTACATGTTCCATATTTTGCAGTTAAATCATTAGAAGTTTTATTACTGACTTGAACCTTCAGACAAAAAGTTAGGTGTGACTTGGTCACTTGAAGTGTTTTTATGAAGCCATAGCATTTTCCGAGAAATCCATTGTCTAGGTGTTTCATTATTATTTGTCCTGGAGTGTTCAATCCCAAAGGCATGAGTGTGCTTGGGGATGTTTCCTGTGTTATTGTGATCTATGTCCCCAAAAAGATGAGTGACTTTTCCAAATTGTGGATGAAATTAAACATTAGGGAGTACTGGCTTCAAAATTTGACAGAGTTGGGTTGTAGTTGCCATTGTTAAGGAGGGGGTGCCCTTCTGATTAGAGTTTCTTATCTTTGACTGTCAGTTATAAGAATTTTTGTGGATTGCCTAGCATGATAAGAAGTTCTGGGTAGCTTTGTGCAACACTAATGTGGAATCCAGTGAGGAAGGAAGCCCAATGTTAGTAGCATTTTGAAAATAATAGTTGGGTCAAGTCATGGAGTGCCATTCAAGACCGCAGTTTCAAATTGTCCAAGGTTTTTGCTTGCCTGTAAAGCTTGAAAATCAATTTTTTTTTTTAGACTTCTCTTGCAGACCACTTTGACCATCTGCTATTCATTCATTTCATATTTTTTTCAGACAGTCCTTTTCCATGTGACTAATATTCATGCTTTTTTGTCACTAGTAAGTTTTTATGGCAAATGGAGTATAACATCTGGATCCAAGTCTTCTAAAACTTGCAATTTTGAAAATTGCCTGAAATTATAAAATCTTAAATTTCAATGGTGGAGCTTTTTATTTCATCAAAATCTCTTTTTGAGAAATCAAAACATTAGGCTGAAGTCCTCCACAACTCCACCAAGTCAAATTTCAAAATTTTGGTGTTTTGCATGACTTTTAGGTGGGTTGGTGTGGGTTTGGTGTGGGTTGGTCTTTTTTTTGGATGAGGATTGTTGAGAAGGCCTCAAGCGCCCTCTAGCAATACTGGACGTTCATGAGGCCACTTTGCTTCATCCTTCTTTGAGATCTCAAATGAGATCTTTAAGATCTGACGATTAGACCACGGGCTTTCACATGACATGTTAGGTCTTTTAAAGTGTATTCCTGCTTGCCCATCTGGGATTTGTTTGTGGCAACTGAGAAACCTGGACTGGATGGTTGGTTTGAACCCTCCACTTACCCGTGAGCTCCAGTCAAAGAAATATGATTTATGTGCTTAGTTTACTGGAGCATTTCTGATTTTGTTTTCATGTAAGGGAAGATGGCTAGATATTCTAATGGCAATTACAGCCTTGCTGTCACAGGACTGATGAAGTGAGTTCCTTGTGAAACCCTACTAAAGTAGTTAAAGTCGGAAGGTTGTGCGAGGTAATTTCTTCTGTTGTAGTGTGGCTAAGTAGTGTGTCCACAGCTCTTTTTCAAGGTTTGAGCTTCAAGAACTGTTTCTATCTTGAGATATTGTAGATTTAACCAGTGGCCTTTCACCAAGTCCACACTGATCAGTTGCATGGAAATGGAGGAAATGTTGAGGGACAAAAATGTTCCCTGGTTCTTAAATTTTAATTAAGGGTTAAAGGACCAGACTTGCATATAATTTTGGTTGAATGTTAAAAAATTTACCAATTTTGAATTTGAAGTCTCAAACAATGTTGTTGCTTTCTTATGTTTTGCGTTTTGTGATTGTTAATTTTGTCTCACACATGTATGAAATGTTTTTCTCAACTTAAGTGAATTTTATAGAGTTGTTAATGGGGGACCTAATATTTGTGATGTCGGCTCATGACTAAGCCTAGCTCAAGACAATGCAAACCAATTGAGAATAATGCTAAGCCCTACATAATTCAAGCACATTATTAAAGTGTGTTGGAAATGTGTGAGAGACAAAAGAGCAACACTCAATCCTCCCAAGGGAATCACAATTTGAGAGTTGAGACTTTGATAAAGTCTTGGTCTTTGGGTCAAGCTTTGGGATCAAACCTTGTACAAATTGAATGATTATTTTATTGCTTGGAAAGATTTTCAAAAGTGTTACAATCAAATGGGTTTGCATGGAATTTATTTATTTATTTTATACATATAAAATTATTTGAAAAGTTGTGACAAAAATAACTTAAATGTTTCCAAATGTTTGTAAGTACTAAATGTTACACACGCTCAAAGTGTGATTTGTGGACAAATTGTGTTCGAATTGGGAGTTTGAATTGTGTTGATGTCAAATGTTGAACTACCATCCCTACGTCTTTTGATTTTGAATGTTTGTATACATCATATTCATATCATAAGTAGGAAATTTTCATGACAATGATACTGCTTGTTGTGAGTTTGTTTCATCTCATTGCTCTAACGAGTAACCTTTGTTTTACATCCATTTATAGTAATAGCACAAACTTAAGCACCTTGGGCTCATTCATCCAACATTGAACAACTTCAGTCACTGTAATTGTACCTCTTCAATGCATATCCTTAGCTTGTCATTTATTTCCAAATACTGTAAAGTTGTTTTTTGGAATTGTACCAATGGTCATATACTTGGAATTGGTCATGAACATAGTTTGAAATTCATTACAAATGTATATTGCACAGGAAGGCAAACTTACCACCTTTGAAACGAAATAATTATTACCAAATAATAAATTCCCTTGTTTGCAAGAAAAAGAAAATTGTGATGAAAGTAAAAAATAAATTTCACATACTTTATCAATTGTCAATCTAGGTGTGAACTTGTCTTCTAGTGGTCCTAGATTCTTTGCGAAGATGTTTAAAATGTAACATGGTAACATTTTCAATTATTTCAAATCCTTCAACTAGGTCGAGATTGTTTTAAGAATCTCATAGTTTTCACCATTTTTCAGTATAAATTTGGGGGTCTATGTACCTTTGTTAATAATTTGAAAACCCACCTCTCCCCCATCCATTCATGTTTTATTCACCATGGAGTTATCCACCTTAATCCAAATTCATTCATTCATCATTTATTTATCCATCTGTCCAAATTTTACCATTCATCATTCTTTCATCAAACATTCATCCATCTTTCATGATTTTTTTCAATCATCCATGCATCTCTCATTGAAATTTTATTCTGTCAACTATCTTTCGTCACCTATTCATTTTTTTCATTCATGAGTCTTTCAACAATCATTCAACCATATTTCGTCCAAAAATTTATTCATCCATTCCAACTTTCATTCCAGGTGTTTTTGTTAAATTTTTTCATCAATCATTCATCCAAAATTTTCATTCATCTAGAATTTTATTTATCTGTGTTTTCCATTTGTCCAATGTTCATCTATCATCCATCTATCAATTGTTAAATTTTCATTCATACTTTCAATTCATCCATGGCACTCACATGCTCACCATTTCCCTGGTAGACGTGAAATTATAGAGTACAATCAATCTCTTCTTAGTGGAACAATAGCAATATCTGGGATTCTAGTCCCCTTTTACACAGGTCATTGATACAGTCCCTTTTCACACAGGTTATGATCTTCTAATGCAATTGCTACTTTTTGGAAACGATTAGGCGGCAGCTGTACTTTTTCATCACGTGGCCACTTTAATTCGTCATACAGGAACAGTAAGGATGCTACACTTAGGGCCACTTTAGATGAGGGTCCAGGGTCCAATGAAATAGAGCAACCCTATTGGCTGAGAGCCATAAATTGGACCATGGGCTTTAGATGAGGGTCCAAGACCAAAAAGTGGCAAATTGAGGCTAAACCTACATGACACCTTTTTTGGAGGGAAAATCAATTGGTTCGGACCAAGAGTAAGAGCTCAAAGGAGAGCTCATGATTTGGAGAACCAAGATGCAAGCTAGGTTCAAGGCATTGGTTCCTAGGAATTTGGACCCTGGACCCCATCTAAAGTTTCCCACATGGGCTATGATTGGAATTGCTAATGCAGATTTGCCTCTTTTATTCAATGCCCAGGTTTTGGAAAACCTGAAAAACGTTCTTGTTTTGCTGATGAGTATGGTCCACAAAGTAAATTGAAGGGCTGTGGCTTGTCTTGAAGCCAAATTTCTGTTCTTTTTCCTTTCATATTATTTGGGTTTTCCATCCCATGCTGAAGGTGAATTTTAGAAACGTGTTTTCAACATGCCAGTACTAACAGTGTTTCTTTTACTGGCGAAGTTTCTTTTACTAGCAAATTTTTGCCAAATCTCAACCTGAAAAACATGATTTTTATCTACACAAAGGATTTTTTGTAAAATGGCCCAAATTTGCCACATTTTGAAGAAAAAAAATCCAAATCACCAGATTTTTATGATAAGTTCTAGTAGGTAGCCAAGAACATAGAAAGATTCTTTTTTAAAAAGAACTTTCATATCTGATTGTAGCCAAATTTGGCTAAAGTATTTTGTGGATGATTCCCACTTTGACAACATCACAAAATCCTTAAAGAAAACCCTGGTGGGTAATGGTCCATGGGAGGAGTTAGTCCAGCATCAGATGTCATTGATTGGGGTCTGACCCATGGCCATCATCGTCTCATATCGAAATTTCACACAAGCTGGGTGTGGTTAACGGCAATTTTTTGTGAAAATTCACTTGGTCACAATGTCATCAATTAGAACACAATTTTTGAGTACTCATTTATCGTAGAAACACCCCAAAAGAACAAGATTAGTGTTTTAAAATGTAAGTGGTGAACACAAGAAGGGATGTTCAATCCAAGAAACCATTGGCTTGCACCTGAGTGATCACTTAATGGACATAAGCCCATCTCCAATAGGTCTAGCCCTTACCTTACCTACCCTTGCAAATGGCAAATTTTAATGATCTAAAAAAAAGATTCAAAAGGGCATCTTGACATTAACCCATTTGGTAAATGCAGCTCTTGTTTCAGTGGTGATGATTGAAACTTTGATCTTTGGTTGCGACTATCAAGGGCCACCTTTCATGCAGGAGTCCCTTTTATTTCAAAGCTCTAGATTGCTGGAGGCATGCCACACAAAAGAAACAAAAGAGGAACCATGAGCTTGTTAAGCTCACCTCCACTTATCAGCGTTTCAAAGAGGGGTCAGATCAACTGCACTACTTTTTCAGAGAGTTCCACACAGAAGCACTTCCAATATAATAAGTGCTTTAAGGGCCAGGCAATGTGGAAATTTCTTTCATACCTTGCCACTTGTGCTATTTCAAAAATGGAGCAAATCATTTTAACCATATGACAAACTAGTGGTACTGGAACTCAAGAAACTTGCAGTCCTTTACAAGTTCTTTTTGGACATGATTGAGGGATTGGAATATGACGACCTTGAGGCTCAATTCTTTACTCTGTTGTAGGATGGAATTGGACATGGAAAGATCAAATGACAAATATAGAATTGCAAGTGTACATGTGATTTGAAGGCCGCAATAAAATGGGTTCTTGCTGCTCAAAAAGTTGCCTTGCAATGTTCAGGAAGAAAAAGGACCCTACTATGCCCAGGGAGCCAAATTGGAACATTCTCAACCAGATAAGATTCCCTTTCAAGAAGCAGAAGGGTGCACACACTTCAGGGGCAGGATCAAACATTCCCTCCCGTGATGCTGCTCAGCCCCCATCCAGATGATGGGCTCTTTGAAACTGAAGGATGTATTACTTTCTTGTACCCAAACCCAGCATTCATCATTCCCTTGAATAGCTGCATATACAATCACAGAATCAGACTGAAAGATTCACCAATTTCTGCCACAACACAAGGAGGTGAATCATGTTCACTTTTCCTTTGAGCAGACAACTTTACATTTTCATTTATTGAGTTCAATGGCTGGTACTCTTGGTCTCTTGTATTGGACGGTATCTACAGATGGCACTAAACTAGTCCTACTCAAAGAGATAGTTTGGAACAAGAACTTGACCTTAAACACAGAAAAACTCTGGCTCTAAGGGAGAACTTTCATCTTTGTATTTAGCTATTTGTCATAGCCAGACCATAAAAATGGAGCTAGGTCTTCCCTTCTGCACAAGATTGAGGTTGACTTCAAACCCATTCAAAATTTTGAAGCCTGCTTACCCTGTGATTATGACCTCATTTTGTAGAGGAAGAAAGTAAGAGCTTGGCAATGATACCATGTGCCTTACTTAGCCAGTGATAGCCAATGTGGCAAGAATATTGTTGCCTCCCTGTTGTCAAGTTGGTTCTAAAATTGTGACTTTGGCCCATTAGGCAAAACCAATCATATTTGAAACACAGGTCATCAACACACTCATTTTTAAACCACCTCAGTGCTGTAGCAGAAACCCAGGCAGCCGTGATCCAAGAATTGAAAGTAGCTCATATTTGCTAAATTTGAGAAAAATCTCCTCTGGGGGTTGTAAACCACCTGGGTTGAGTCGCAGAGCAGCTTCCACTAGTTGACCTCTGAGCCACTGAGAGAGAACAACACCGCTTGTGGCCACACACTCCTTGTAGAGAGGGAGATAGGCAACTGTGACTTGCAACTGCACAGGAAGTTCTTGCAGGTGCAAAGGGGAACATCCCCTCTTCAGTACCCGCATGACATTCAAGTGGTGAGCTTGTCCTAACACTCGTCCTTTTACAAATGCCTCTTGAGACCATTCTTCCGTCAGGAATGATCGTAATTCTAAGGTAATTGCTTCATCCTCCGACTTTGCAATGGTGTCAGCAATTCGATATGTGGCCTCTGCATTGTTCAAAAAATCAGCTTGAAGCAGGAAGGCTATGCCCATGAGGGAGCCACCTGAGCGCTCACCTGCAGCCTGAATTTACACCATCATAAAACCTTAAGAATTGGGAGTAGTTATATACAAGAGAAGACACACACCTACATATTGAGACCGTACTTTATATACACTGTACAACATGAAAGAGGCTCATTCATCAAATATATTTGACACTAAGAAGATCCTAACAAGAAGCAACACAATAGCCTTTGAGAACCCATCAAGTTGTCTGTAATGCCACTAAAAAAAGAAAACAAGAAACACCTGTAGCAAAACTTAATCCTACAACAAGCTGAATACCTTAAGGATTTCAGCACTAAGTGTCTGTATTACATGGTGAGGAACATGACTCAGAAGATACGCAACAACATCGACACAACTACTGGAAGCTGCTGCTGTAAGTGCCAAACACAGCTCCATATCTTTGCAACCTCTCTCCACAAACCATTGGACAACCTGCATCACCACCAACTTGCCTTCACATTCCATTCTGGGTTTGAAAACTTACTATACATACTTTCAGTTGTCAGTTTGGACAGGTTATTGAATAAGTACTCCCTGATATGTAAAATCAGCAAAAACCAGGGAACAATATTGCAGTCTTTGTGAGAATTCCCAATCATGATCACATTGTCTCATATGCAACCCAAAAACAATTTTCACTCTATCCTCATCATGTAGACACAAGTATATCATCAATTGCATTTTTCAACAACACTGCAGGAACCAAGTCAAATCCATCATCTGCTGACCTCCATGCAACCTCTTTCAGCTGCTCTCATGAGAGGTCCTAGAAAGGCCTCTGCATTTCCATCATCAACCAAGCACTCCATAGTCCCTATTTTGCAATAGTGTGATGCAAACCCTAGTGCCAAATCCACATCTAGCTCCACACCATTTCTCTGTGCAATCTGCAAAACAACCAGATTCCACAAAGAATGAACAACTTTGAAAGGCTGAGACAAGAATATGTATGTATGTTCTTGTGCCTGCAGTAGCCATAAATGTCTCTGATTTCTCAAAGATTTGAAGCTGCTGGTGCAGTTGCAGTAAAAGACTGGCACAAAAGTCTTAAGCAACCGTCCTGGGCCATTGCATCAAACTCACTTGACCATTACATGTTTGCCTCAGATCATGAATGAGCATTTGCCTCACAACATCTTTGTTTGTATATCACAAGATTCTCATGAATCAATTGCACAACAAAGCTGAGATGACTGCCTTTCCATTGTTTCCTTGAGTTATTTCATGATATAGAGTGGCCAGACCAAGTTATGTCTCCAGAGAGGCAAACCAGATGACTCCAATAATAAGAAAGGACAAGAGAAATGGCTTTGAGAATGGTGATTTTCAAGAGAACAATCAGAAAGAATTAGATGCAGTATGTACAAGACCTGGAGAAGAATACGAACAAGCTCTGTACTTCCAAACCTTGCAGCTTCCAGAAAACATTGGTTTACATTGTCTGCACCTCCCTCAACAAGCAGGTCTAGCAGCCCTTGCATAGCACTTGCAGCCATTCCAGTTGCCCACCCTGGATCAATTGCACTGGAAAACAGAGTAAGTGGAAAGCATGCTGCATCAAATGCCTCAGTATAGTCCTTCTTTGTCAATCGAAACCCAGCAAGTTCCAAGAATTTCTTGAAGGCCATGAGTTGGAGTCGTGGCTCAATAGCTGAGCTATGAATAAGTGAAGTGGTCATATCACATGTTGCACCAGATTGTGAGGCCTGTCCTCGTGAGTGGGAGCCAATACATTTCAGTGCCCATTCTGTAAACCTTTGGACCTTGGCTGCTGCTTCAGCCTTCAATACTTCATCACCATTGCATTCCTGGAGCCTTTCACGCAACCTGCATACACATTCCCGATACAATGTGTTATTTCTATCAACATTTGGGGCAAAATCTGACATGTACAAGCGCAAAGTGAAGAGAAGTAATAACCTTTGGGCCATGACAGTTACAGTATCAGCAAGAGTCATGGTGCGGCTTCGACATGCTGACACGCATGAAGCCAAGAAGGAGGTTCGCAAAGCAGCTCGTGTGAAATCATGAGCCCCTGCCAATATTAGTTTCTTGATCAACTGTGATGCAGCTGCAAGTTCCTGTGTCGTGCTGGACATGACAATCACTTAATTGAAGTCAGTGTTTTATGATAATCTGCCTATCTGCATTAGAAGTACATACTTTTGCATATGAAATAACTGGTGCACCTGCAGCCACAAACATATTATTTGACAAAGAGCATTTCTTGTAAGAAACAATTGTCACATTTGCCTGACTCCTATCCCAGGCACATGGGCACTAAGACTTACCTTAGAAACCATATGGAGTCTAGAGCAATGCACAATCCATCATTGAGCCGCTGGGAATCTGCCAACGGAATGAAACTTTCAGCAAGAACCCAATCATGTGAACTCACTGCCAGTTGAAAGGATCTACCAATCTCAGCATTATCTTGGTTTACGACTATCAGGTCCTCCTCTTGTACAATCGCATGATTGCTTTGCATTCTCATAGTTGTCTCCCTTTTAATGGTTTGCGCTCCAAGCCCAGATCTTCCATCAGAGCAGACTGATGCATGAACATCGTACTCTGTTGACCTCTCACACATCACTGAGTTTTAAATTTGGTCAAATGGCTGATTCTTCAAATAGTGCCACAGGAATTTGTAATGTGCTTCATTGAATGGTGGATAGCAGCTATGGAACAAGAAAATATACTAAGGATTAACTGAACATGAGTAACTATGGCCTTCAACACTAACATAGGTTTCACAAATACACTGACACAAAGATACTGTGCAACTCCTGCACTGATTGCACTGGTGCACTAAAAGCAAGGTAGACAATAACTTGAAGATCAAACACAAACTTCACTTAACAGTCATGCCCATACATACTGCAACATAGATATGATTATCTCATCATATTAAGATAGGAAGCATACTGCTGCACACATCAACATGTTGAACAACAACTACTGATGCTTCTACAAACTTACAGAGTACAACCTAGGACTCAAAGACCCTGCAAGGAAATTGAAAGGGATTTGGCAAGGGAAGTGAAGGGAAAAAATATGGTACCATTTGCAATGCCTGAAGTACTATCAACTCTATCATGTCCACTTGTGCTTGCCCTACATCCCAGAGCATGATTATAGTTGCTATTCCCATGGTTCCCCCAAAACCCTAAATCACAGTCAGATGTACCCTTTACACTCCGTCTAACTTCATCCTCCTCCATAGGGCTGCTCACTTCAAGCTCCTCCATCCTCCTCCTTTCACATTTATACACCTTGTTTCTATGCTCCTCCAGTTGGTCAATTCACACAGTCATGGCAATCTTCAGTTAATATTGCTGAACCTAAGCTGATAGAGAAAGGCAACTTGTTCCCTCAATCACAGATCCATCCAAGCTTTCAATTGTGAGCTGCTGCTTCCAGGTAGTGAAAATGCTCATCAATCAGACACATCCTATTGCTCCTATCATTGGAACTTGTGTGTGTATTCAAACTTTGACTCATCTGTTGACATAAACAACCATCGATACAATTGTCAATAACAAATGACAACAATTTGGCTGGAGTCTTCAGGAGCATGAAGCAAAGCTGTTCAAGGGACTGAATTTACAAAACTTCAAAGAGAAGTCCAAGTAATAGAAAACTACAATATACAGTCCACTTGTTGTAGATTGCAAATCAAGCACCAACTACTGCTGATGAAAGAAGAATCACATTACCCTCATAAAAACACAAACAATATCACAACAATTGACTCAATGCACCACCTGAATGAACAACATATTCAGCGACAAAAATGCACATTATGCTCTAGATTGCATTATCCGTTAGCTCAAAGTGCAAATTCAGAAAACCATTACACATTTAGCAAAACCAAACCACGACTAATAAATGCCCCTAGAATCCAAATTGCCGCAGATAAAAACACGTCCGCAGATTGTGTGACTAATGCAAGCTTTGCGAACAGCCGGGTGTCAAAGCTCATGAGCAAAGAAGAAGAGAGCCAAGAGAGCTATATAATAATGCCAACGTCAAGAAGGAGATGAAGGAGAAGAAGACGAAAAAACAAGGAAAGAGAGAGGAGGAAGGGGGGGGGATGAGGGAGTAGGAAACAGACCCGAAGGGCGTCCGCCATGCCAATGCTCCGAGACGCAGTAGTAGAAGACGAGGAGCAAGTATCAACAACAAACAACAACAAGCCACACCACTTCAATGTACACCGTCTCGTCGCGTGGCTTGCTTGTTTGCTGCATGCGTTCGGAGATGCAGGGCTTCCCAAGGGGCACAGACATGTGACCTTTCAACAACCTCCATTTGGTCCCAATGGTCCCTTCATAATACCCATGTGTACCACCGGTAACTTAATACCATGGTGCTCTTCTACTCAACTTGCAACCCCTGCTTCCTTTGCTCTTTGTGTCTAGAGTCTGTACCAGTTTTGGGCCTAACCCTTTGCCTCTAGGTTTAGGGTTCGGGTTTGCGTTTGGTGGGTTAGTTTCGTCTCCGCCAGTTGCTACGTACTCGGTAACCGGACATAACCATATCATACTAGAATGGAGATGCTCTCTCCACGGAGATCGGTTGTGGAATGCTCATCCAAACAACTAGGTTTAGGGTTCGGGTTTGTGTCCAATAGGTTAGTTCTGTCTCTGGACCAGGTAGGTTAGTTTCGTCTCTGGATTGGGTTGGTTGCCTACATACTAGGTAACCGGACGTAACCATCGAATACTAGGGACCGAGATGCTCTCTCCACAGAGACAGAGCAGCTATGGAATGAATGTTCATCCAAACAACTGAGGGGGAACCATTGGGCTCATCAGAGCCTAGGAGTGGTACCTTAACTGCGTTGCTAGTTGCTACATACAAGGTAACCGGACATAACCATCTCTTAGGGGAATGGAGATGCTCTCTAGCCATAGAGACTGGTTATGGAGTAGCAAAAAGGCCATGCTTGTGGCAAGCCTTGGCCATTGATTTTCGTCCAATTGAGTGGAGTATCTCATCTAACTACTTGGAATCCCAAAAATCTTAGAGAAGAAACCCGAGAAGGGGAGGGAGGCAGCAGCCCCATCAAACATTAAAGAAATCCAAGAAATACAAGGGGGGCAAGAAGCACCACTTGATGGTGACGCAATCAACCCGAAAGATGCCTAAGTGGCACCATTCCGCCCTAAAGGCTTGCTCAATCCTATCTTGAATACTAGGGTCCCGGGTGGACCGAAGGGAGTTAATGGCCTTCCAAGTGGCCATTCCAACCTCAACAATAGCAACCCAGGCTTGTTGAAGGATTTTCCTAGAGGAATATTCGTTATCAAAATGCTCCCGGCATCTCTCTGTCCAAAGAAAGTAGAGGATAAAATTGCGAAGGATGTCAAGCGGTTGTCGGATGTAGGAGAAGCCTCC
>Ga0209208_10000899_pt1 | contig 40513 bp, 22 predicted proteins | sample S1TSphfallax_3_FD_187694 | JGI IMG/M metagenome (GOLD analysis project Ga0209208, IMG submission 187694) | Host-associated microbial communities from peat moss isolated from Minnesota, USA - S1T2_Fd - Sphagnum fallax MG (SPAdes) (version 2) | ecosystem: Host-associated > Plants > Peat moss >... | reverse complement strand
GAAAAAACAAACACTGGCTTGCATACCTTTCTTCTTTCATGGATTAATAATACTATTATGTTGCATGCAACTTGCAAAGTAAAAGGTGTCTCCTAACTAGAACACAAAGTGGTTTTTCTTGCAATATTAGGCCATGATTCATGACACATGTGTGATATAAATTTTGTGGTTCCATCAATAACAATGTACAATATGTGACATTTACTACCATCAACATATTAAAATTAAACATTAATTTGATATTAGTGTAATAAGTATGTGTCACAAAGTTATGTTAAAGTATAATATAAGCAATGTTTCTTTTACAAATTCCTCACATAGGTGCACTGGCTAGGATCCTCAGCATTAATTAGCAATAAATGGCAACTGTCCTGGTGTACTAGTTGATCTTTTTTGGAATCCTACCTAGTTTAGGCGACCTACAGGAACACACTGGCTAAATCTGGCGACTTCTAAGTTTGTTTTGTCAATATATGGCAATTGTTTTATAAAAAATCTCAAAAATCCCTTTGTTGGATTCATCAGCCCTTTTTTATTTGTCGCCAGGTTGCGAAAACTCGCCAAAAAAACAAACACTGAATATAAGTGTAATATTGTCATGTGTCATGTTCGTATTGTAATATTACCTAAGGTACATTTTTAGCTTAAGCTTGAAGTTCAATTTTTGTTGAAAGTTTGAATTCTACTAATATTTTTGGTGACGAATATTATTCAAAATATAATATCTCCTTCACCTTAGGTCTAAGAATCACAAAATTGTCTCCATAAAACATTAAGATCATCAAGGGCTTTTCAAAAGTATGAAGAGTGCACCCCAATTTTTACAAAAAAATTAGTTTTTTTTTTTTGGGTGAAATATTTTTTGAACAATATTATTCAATATTAAGTCATTCTTGTATTGTAGGTTTGAACTAGTGTTGGGGGGTTTTTGAATGTTCACTTGATTTTTAGTTGGGTTCTCAACTCAATTTTCACAATAAAAATGGATTGGCACCTTTACATGTGAGAACTGGAGTGAAAATTGGCCTCAAATTCTCACATGAATGAGAAACGATCATAAAAATCGATATAAATATATATGGAGAATCAAATAGGTTCTCTTATAGAACTAGATCAGGTTTTCAGAGTCTTTGTATTAGTTGGTGTTGTGTTCTTCTTGTGGTTCTTCTTAGGTGGGGTTGTTACTTTTCTCCGGTTGTTATTATTTTCTCATATTGGTGTTTTTTTCACATGATGAAATAATTTAACTATTAATTATTAAATTATTAAATTATATTTTAATTAATGGAAAATTTAATAAGCGATTATGAAAATTAGATGTGAAAACCAACTTTTATTGTATATGTGAGAACTGCCCAACATTGGTCTGAAGATTATGAAATTCTTTCAAGGCACACTCTATTCATTGTAAGTTTTCCAATGATATCAAGTGTGTGGCAAGGGGCACCATGGTTTGGAACACCTCAACATGGTCCAAACCAAACAAACAAACTATTGTCTTTCAATAGATACTAATGTGACCTATGTTGTTGGCCCATGAATGAATTTTGAAAGAGACAATGGCACAACTTTGTTTTATACCTAAATTTCACTAAAAATTAGAGTTTGAAATTCCAATGACAAAACTAGGCACACAAAATTCAATGTTTCCTACAACTTCACTCTAACAATTATGAAACCATCTCCATTAAATTTGATTGATTAAATGCTTTCCAATGATACCAAAAACTTGCCTAGGTTTCACTAAATCCTTTTGTTTTGATTTTCTTGAACTCTCAATGACAATATTGTCTCAATTTTCAATAATTCTTGTAAGTTTAAACATCATTAAACCACCTCAGTGCATGTAACTTGATAAAATTAATAATGTAACTTGATATAATTACCTAAGGGGTTTAATTAATTTATTTATTAAGTTAGGTGGTAAGGTGTCATAAATTAATATTGATCAATGTATGACTCATAAAAAAGTCATGGCACAAATTAATGTGCATGATGAATCATTTAAGGTGTTTTTTTTTTTGAAATCTCTTGTTTAATTTCCTATTGTCTAGTATATAAGTGCATGTTTAGGGCCTATTGAAGACATCTTCACTTGACTAAAATGAAGTTTATTGTATAGTGCTAAAAGTTTCATAAAATAAATTTGAAGATTAAGAATTAAAAAATAATTTGGTGAAGGGATATTCAATGTTTTATGCATAGTTTTGTGAATGTGTAGAATAATCACTATAATGGCATATTAGATATGCATGGAAAATAGATATGTGAATAAATGTTTGTGAGACAAAAAACATGGATCCCCATAGTTATGTAACAAAAATACATAGTTGAATAGTTTGTCAATTTTTTCCTTTTCCAAATGCCCCTTTCTTCATCGAAACCTCTTCAATTATACCAAATCCATTGTATGGCATGCATGGATTGGAAATGTTCAACCTAACAAAACAATAAATAAATAAAACTTAATCAACAAATGTTCCACAATGAATATCAACTACTATATGCACTATAATGAATGTAACCACAAATTTTAGCTGGACACATGTTTCACGAGCCATAGTCTATTTTTGTAAATGTGTCTCATGTTTAGCACTAATTAATTTTCAAAAGGGCATGCATCAACTAATTTTTTTACAACATCAAAATTTCAAGGAATTGAATCCAAGATCTTCCTTATATATGAACAATCCAAACATTGAGATATTTCAATAAAAAAGATAACAAATAAAAAATTTAATGTACTTGTTACTTTCTATTGAAAATTTGAAATATTCACATTTGAGCTATTGAACCTTGTTTTTTCAAAACAATTAATATTTCAATGAACATGTGCCAATTATAGTAATGGGTATATATTATAGAAAAACCACATTTTGTTGTAATGAATTGTATTTTTTTTTTTAAATTCAGGAATTTTAATCAACAGTTATACAACAAGTAAGGTTTTGGGAATGTTTAAAGGTTTTTGAAATTTCAAGCAATTTGGCAACCACCTTATGCCTAACACACTAATTTTTGAAGGTAAATCATTAGAAGAAATTACCAAATGATAGAAACATTATAATTATGATCATTTAAATTTGAAAATTTAATCATGATATAATCTACAATTGTTATTATTTTCAACAACAAAAAATTTCAACAATATTAAATAATGTTTGGTAGGGATAGTACCATGAAATTATTTACATCAAAATAACATTTTAATAAAGTTTGGGAATTACTTTCTAAATTGAAAAGACATTATTAGCCTTGACAAAAGGGTGAAATGCACAAATTTGTGAATTAAAGCAAAGATTTGTTCCTTTTCATGTGTTTACAACATTTTTTGGACATTTTGAAAAATCTATCAAATGTAGTGGAATGATGGATTTTTCATAATGGGGAGGGCACTACTATTCGAACATTATGCCCTAGAATGCAAGGGTAGAGGTTGAGGTTGAAGGTTTATTGCTCAAACAATAGGGCTTTCTTGAACATAACAACAAATAAAATGCCATCACTTGTACAATTTAGATTTATAAAAATCAACATTCAATGTTTTTCATTAACAAAACACTTCACTAAAAGATAGCAACAAACCAACCTATGTCACCTCGATGGTGATGGAAATTATGTTTGAGAAATCTCCCTAAATAATGAAACAAATGTCAATAAATGTTGTTATGTATCACACATCCTCATTCTTTAGGTTACATTGTGTGAAATTAAAATTATAAAAATGTATTTCTACATTAAGTTCACAATATTTTCAAATGTCCAAAGTTCTAGACCAATGTTGGGTGGGTATCAAAAATCAAATGAAAAGTGGTCAAGAGTTCAAGGCAGTTTTCCTTAGGAAAACCACCAAATATCATTCATAATGATACTTGGGTTGATATTTGATTTGCAAGGTTTCACTAATGTGAAAAATGACCTTTAAGACCATGTTATTTATTTAAACCTCAAAACATGGAGACCTTAGTTGGGTATTTAAACATAGTACGCTAAAGTTCTTAACTTGAATTATAATTTTAAAGTTAGGTATCCTATGGGTTTCCAAAGAAAAAAACTAGGGTTTTAGGTGGCACCTTCATAATCATTGCATGGAGGAATCCTATTCTCTTTTTCTCCATTTGTTTATCAAATCTATCTTGGACCTCATTCTTCTTTTTCAAAGATTTGTTCTTGATTTGTGTTTTGTGGTGCTTTATAATTCAAGAATATTTGTTGTTTTTTTTCGTAATGTTTTGTGTATTGTGGTTTGTATGTTCTTGGTTCTCGGTTGCAAGCTTCACCTCACTTGGCTCCCCTCATGTTGTTGCTTGGTGCTACTCAACTCTTTTAGCATTGTTATTCAACTCCACAATGTTAAGTTCATCTCCAAGCTCAAACCGACCTTTTCTACCTAGCTCCCATGCCTATTTGGTTCCTTTTGAATTGTTACTTGACTTTTCTTACATTAATGTTTGTTAGTAAATGGTGTTTCCCCCCACCTATTTTGTGTAAATTTGGAAGTGAAGGGCATGTAGCAATTCAATCAAGTTGCATTTTTTGTTGTTTCAAGCACAAATTATAAGTGTCTTTTAAATTTGTGTTTATTATGTTTGGACGTTCATATTACATATTTGTCCTTGGATTTATTTTGGGGAAACAATTGTTCATTTTCCAAGCTCAATCTTTGTTCAAAATTTGTTTGTTATTAAACATGGTAACATGGTAACATTAATAAATAGGTTTGTTGTTTGTAAGTTTTGTTATCATTCATACACATTAGTTTGCATTACATTTCATTTTGCCTACTCATTTTTACATGAAGAAAGTAAGGTTAAATGGATTATTTTGACTTTGTAGATGTTGTAAATGTGTGTGTTAGGTTGTGAATATTTAAATCAATTTGCAACTAAAAAATTAAAACTAGACATTATTGGGTGCAATCATACTAACATGTACCATTAGCAATTGTAACTATTGTTCAAAAGTTGTCTAAAAGTAGTTTAAAAGTAATTTTGACACTAAAAGCACAATTTGAATATTTTTTTATGACATATTTTTGGATACTTTTTGATATACACCTTAACATAATAGTATAAGAAAACTTTTCAAAATTTTAATGTTTTTTTAAAAGATGTATTTTTTTAATTCTAAGAATATTCTTCAAAAAAAGTAGCGGTTTAAAAGGGCATATGTGGCTCTTAATAACGTAGTTGGACCTTAATAAAATAATTAAAAATATATATATTTTCACTCTTTTTGAATAAGGCAAGAATGGGATAAAATGAGCCACTTTCAGATGTAAACAATTAATTAAGTGGGACTATTAGTTAAATTAGTGTTAATAAACATTAATACATTGAAAGTTTAAGGTCCTAATATTATGGTTTCTCACAAGTTCATTAACATTATTTTATTTCATTATTAATATTTTTATTAAATTATTATTAAATAAGTTAGGACCATTGACTAAGACTATTAATTAATAAACTCTCTATAATAAATGGTTACTTAAATTAAGGTTGAAAATTTTGGATGAACTTGTAAAACAATATTTTTGATGTATTGTGAGAATATGAAATGAATTTGATGAATATGAATTATTCAAAAATAATTTCAAAACAATATAACCAATTTTTTTTGTTGTTTAATGTTTTTAAAAAGACTTGAAATGATTTGAAAATGATAATTTAATGGGAAAGTTTTTATGTAACATTTTCAATGTAGTATAAACTAACATTTTTTTCGTTCATAAGAATTTTAAAAATAAAAACTTGATTTGTACACCATAATTTTAGGCATATTCTACAAAAAACATTTAATGTTTAACATTGTCAACGACTTAGTCCCTTTTTGAGATTGGTTCCTATTTCCTTAAATGTACCAAATAACAAGTTTTTGGTGGAAAATGGAGTAGTAAAATGAAAAAATGAAAAATAAAATAAAAATGAAACATGTGAAGTTTTTATCAATGATGTTTTTATGGAAGAACTTTTTGAAGATTGTTTTAGTTTGGAAACATAAAAAAATAAAGGTCTTGAAAATGAAGAAAAAAAATGAAAATGAAGTTTCAAAAGTTGCATAGTTAGAGAATTAAATGGATATTTCATGGTAGAAATGAAATTTATTAGATTTTTTTTATGCTAATGATAAAAAAAAAGTTGATTGTAACAATTTTCAAATGGTGCATTTTAATTTGTTATAACAATCCTACAAATGGCTTTAATCCAAAAACTTAAGCAAGAAAAATGTTAATTTCATATTATAAAACATTGAATGGCACAACAATTTTCAACAAACATGTGAATGTGAACCATGCAATTATTGTATAAAAATTTGAGGGAAAATTAATAGTCCATTGAAAGAAACTATTTAGAAACAACTAGTGAAAATATGCTTGTTTATTTGGAGGTGAAATTTCAAAAACATTTGCTTTAAAATATTCTTTCAAAAAAGATAACATGTAGCAAAACTAATTTTTGCAAAACTTAGGCCTTTTGATTGTCAAAACTCACTTACCAACGTAGTTTGTGGAAAGTATTTGGTTCAAATGTATGGCCTTGCATTTATGTCCTCATTTGGTTTTTCCTTCAATTTCTTTTTTTTTAAGAGGTGTTTCTTAATTTGGTGAAGAAAATAAAATAGAGTATGTTTTGTTAAAATTAATAGATTGCAATATGATTGTAATATCAAGTTTTGATGGATGTCTCAAGATGCACATGACATTTTTTCTTCTTTTGACAAAAACATTAAAGGTTGATTAGTAGCCAAAGCATGTCATTATTAGTTTGTTTGAAGCAACATAAATTATTCATCAAACTTTAACCAGAAATTTAATTTAAATATTGCATGAATATGGGTTTAGGAAGAAAATTCTTACTTATGTAAAAGATGAAATGTCAAATATAAATGTTATTATAAGAGTTATAAAGTTTTGTGAGTTATGAGTGTTTGGGTTTGGAAGAAAGCTTTCAAAATATTTGTTTTGGTCATGCTTTTTCTAAAGCTTGCCAATATGTGATAACAAATGAGAAAGTGTGCAGAAATCTCAAGTAAAAGTTTCTATTAAATCTACTAAATCAAATTTGTATAAACATATAACTTGGTTTAAAAAGTTTGGAAATGGAAGACAATAATGGAACAAAGCTACAAGTATTTTAGTATCCATATAAGAAAACAAAACATTCCAACTAAAACAAGCTAGAGTTTTTTTCAGTTAAATTGATTATGGCAACCATTTTTACAATCATTTAAATTTTTTTATTTGAACTATAATATGAAAATATCAACATTGAATGTTAAACTTTGTTTGCAAGTTTATTAGACAATGATTATGTTCTAAAAAGATTCGCAATTCTAAAATGATATTAATCTTTGTTATAGTATATAGACTATTGTTGTAGTTAGTGAAATGATGCTTCCTCCTCTTGCATGGCACATTTTTCAAATAATTGTGGATTACCTTTCCCTAGTTATGAATGCTCTAATTGTGAATGCTTATGTTTTGAATCAATTTTGAGGCCACTTGTTGTTAAGTGATACATTGCATGAACTATAATAATAACATGTTTGAAATTGAGGGGAAAAAAAATTCCCACCAACATTAATTTATTAAATTTGGGGTTGTTTATGAGTTATTTTTTACTAAACTCTAACATCAAAAAGGAGATTTATAATGTGTTGGAGTCTTTCTTCACATTTTAAAAAAAAAAATGAAACCAAAAAAATCTATAACACATTGTTTTTGTGTAAAGGACAAGACAAAAACACAACTTGAAAAGTTGTGAAAACTATTCTTGAGAATTAACTAATCTTAAATTTGTGAAAACTAACACTTAAAAAATCGATCAAACTTTTTTTTTCAAAAAAATGATACCTTGACTAATTCTCTTTAATCAGAATTATTTTTAAAGAACTATATCAATTCTTAAAATCTTGTGTCAAAACTAGAATCAACAATTAAAAAAAAAGAAAAAGAAAAGAACCGCTCGACATCTATTCCCAAGATGTATGTTATGATGATAGAAACCCATCCGAATATAATGCATTATACTTGGGATGCACACACAAATTGTTAAAATCTCTTTGTGATGATCAAACAAAGTCCTATACCTCAACAAAGTGAAAGAAGACCAATCATTAACCTAAAACATAGAAGCTAGCTATCCACCAATCATGATCAATCATTAAACTGAAACTGTGATGAGGAAACTACTCTAGTTTACTTGCCTAGAGAACTCATTGGCCCCACTTGGGCCATGAGTCATACAACCAGTTTTTAAAAATATTTATATATTATTATTATTATTATTATTTATAAAAAAATTTACCAAATTTTTTTACTTCAACTGAGAAAAAATTATTTAATCTAGTGAAAAAAAAATTTCTTTCAAGTTCTCCATTTAATTTCTTCAAATAGTACAAATTTTCCACAAAAAAGATCACTAGCCCAGTGCTCTGAAAAGAATCAACTTTTCATTTTCAGTCCAACTCCAATTTCAATCCATCCATTCATCCGATCAAATTACCCTGTATATAATAAAGGCAACGGGATGGGAACCCATCCCATCCCATCCAAAAAGAAGAAAAGCTGGTTCCAGTGGCCAGAGTAAACCAGCACCCACCAGCACACCATCCACTACTGCATGCCCCATTATGACTAAGTCATGGATGAAATTTCACCTTGATAATAATTTCATCCACAACTTACGTCGTAATGGGGCATGCAGTGAATGGATGAAATTTCACCTTGATAATAATTTCATCCACAACTTAAGTCATAATGGGGGCATGCAGTGGATGGATGAAATTTTCACCGCTGGTTCATTTGTGGCCCTCATTACTTTGCTTGCTTGTTACACCTAACTCCTCTCCATCATTCAAGCTTTTTATTTCTCCACAATCGAGAAAGGAAAAAGGAAGAAGAAACCAAAAAAAAAAGACCTTGTTGGATGAAATGATTGAAGCAATTCACAAAAAACAACTAAAACAAATGGATTGAGCCCAAGTAAAGCAACAGGATAGGTATAAGGAATGAGGAGCATCAAGTTGTACATTAAGGGTGGGTACTACCCCGTAGTACCTTTGCACCTACCACAATAATAATAATAATAATAATAATAATAATTTTTCAGAAATGTTGAAAATTTTCAGAAATACACTTTTTTTCAAACCAGTACAATTCGGTTTTTGGATTTATGGAATGTCTTATAAAGTTAATTAAATCTTTAATATTAAATTTTTTTCTTCACTTTGAAAATGGGAAAAAAAGAAGTAAGAATGACTATAAAGGAGATGGAGGTATATTAATTTAATAATATACGTTTCTTTCTCCTTAATTTTTTTTTTTTAACATATGTTCGTTCTCATATGGTTTTCAATAGTTAATCGTTATTTATGTTAATGTGAAATTTCATTTTATTCTGTAAAAAAATGTTTTAGAATATTTCAAAATATTATATTTTATACATGGAGTCTTCAGAATAAAACAAATATTCAACACTAAAGAGTTGCCCTCATATTTTATTTGCCTATAGTTGTTAATGCAGTCGGTACAAAAATATTGTTGCAATTTTTTCCCCAAGCCTGCCCTTTGCCTAATTTTTTTCGCACCTTGTCAAATTTTGCACCCATAACATTGCATGTTATGAGTACCAATGGAATAGTTAAATAAATATATATTTAAAAATTGAAGCCTCACTGAAAATGTGAGGAAAATGTAAGAACTAGGGTAAAGGAGATGGAGGTTATTAATTTGATAATATTCTTCACCCGACCCCCTCTACTCTCCCCTTTTTATTTCCCTCATATGCTCTCATGTGATTTCTAATAATTCATCATTATTTATGTCAATCTCAAGTTTGATTTTATTATGTAATATGGACATCAAAGGCACATCCTCTTCTGCATTTTCAGTTTTTTGGAAAATTTTATTGAAATAATAAATTTTTTGAACTTTTGTATATATATATATATAGTTTGAAGCCATAAACTCTGGATAAATCTGGAGAACATAACCCTAGCACCCATAACATGCCCAAAACATGTATAACACCACCCTTATTTTAATTGTACATTTGTACAAAATAGTTAGCTACCTATGTAGCTCCTACTACTACAATAAAAAGAGTTGGAAACCAAAGTGAAGATCCAAATTAATCTTGTGTTATATGTAATCACACTTATCAAAAGAAATTAAAAACATACTTATGCAAATAAATTGCACAAAGTAATGTGCCAAAGCCAAAAAAAACCCTAATGGTTTGTATGAGGGGGAGGTTGCAAGGTTGATAATGCAATTAGATTCTTACTAAAGTTATGACCCTTTAGTGTTTGAACATCATTCACTCACTCATAACATGTCACTCCACTTTGCATGTCATTTGCATACAAATTATGACCCATATGCAAAAAAAAACATGCAAAGATTAAACTTTAACTCTCTTTTTAACTCTAAACTACTTAAGTTGACTCAAAAGAACTCTTCAAATGAATTCAAGTTATAGATTTTAATAATCTCATTGACCCGAAAGGTTTTTTTCTCACAGTTAGGTGCATTATGAAAGATTCTTATCTACAACATTAGCATGATTGCTAAGTTAATTAATTCACTGAACACAATATTCCTCAAAAATAATTCAACCCATGGATTCTAACCATCTCATTGATCAAAAGGTTTTTTCTTTGTACCTTAGCACAAGCCTTACTTGAAGGCCCTCCAAAGTGATTTTATAGAGGTGTTGTGTCTTTCCATATTAAGTGTGCATATTATATGCTAGCACTATAAGTCCTTGTCTATGTATTAAATGTGTATGTTATAGAATAATATTCTAACCATTATCTATATGCTAAGTGTCTATTTTACATGAGAATGTTATAACAATTGTTTATATATTGAGTGTGCATTTTTTGCACTAATACTATAACAATTTTTAATCTATTAATGTTGTGTAATTTACATAGTAATACTATGACCATTGTTGAGACTTTGTTTGTGCTTTTGATATACTAATAATAATTTAACCCTTGTTAACCTCCAGTTAACCCTTGGTTCTAGTCATTACTTTTTTTTTTTTTCAAAAACATGTATGTTAGTTTTGGTTCCACACATAACCAAGGCATCACAAACACGCTGACCCTGCCAAGAGAAAAGATGTTTGTGCACCTACCTACTGTGCACTACACTCTGAACACCAAAAAAATCCATTCCAATGTAAACAGTCTATAAACATTTTCACCAACCAAAGAAACCAGTTCATTTAATGTGAAAATGGTTTTAATAAGGTAAAACTTTCAAAAGTTGGATCCAATGTGATAACCCTAATAGGGTTACCCGCAAAGTAACCCTGTCTTCACCCTGTCTTTGGGCCTCCTTTCACACGCTATACCCTCTTTCAGTTGTACCCGCAAAGTAAAGACATTTTAATGAATCTCAGTATGAAATGCTGATACTCAGAACTTAATGCACAAGGTCGGGGACAAATTATAGTAGTTGTACAGTTAGGAGCAGTGAAAATATGGTATGCAGCAGCAGTGGAGGCGTTCAGGAATAAGGAAAGACAGGACGAAACTCAGTTTAGTTTATCACCAAAATTGATGGTTTTCTGAGTTTCATCTCCCATTGAATGCTAACGTACTTTTTTGCAGGTCTTTTTTTGAATGTCACCCTGTGTATGACCAAACTCAGGGTTCTGGTGCTGTGTTTTTCTTACTTTATCGATAACTCTAATATCACCGGATATCTGAATTTTTTTTTATAACTGTGGTTACTATATGTGGAACCGGGCATTCGAATTTTTTGATAACTGTAATAAAAGACTTAATACCCAGCCTGACACCCGGAGGGAGTTTGCTGCAGTTTCTAATATGTATGCCCGACCCTGGTGTACATTGTTGTGTGTGTTTCATTATATACTAATAATTCTATACTTCTGGTATATACAGACAAGGGGAAAAAAAGAAGACGAAGGAGAAGAAGGAAATTGTGTGTTTGTTTGGTTTTTTGTGTTTTTGTTTTGTTTTGGTTGTTCGTCTTGCCCGAGACGTTTTGTCTGTCGCACTGGAGCTCTCGGGATTTTCCTTCCTCTTTCGGAGTTTTGTGAACGTAATAAGCGGCGGCATTGAGCATGGTAGATGGAGGAGGAGCAACGGATGGTATGGAAACCGTGGTGGATTTGAGGCGTTCATTGGTGAGTCACGGTTGTAGGGAGCTGAAGCAGAAGGCAGAAGAAGACGGCATGAGGATTCTCGGTGTTGATGCGCTTGCTGCTGTTACCTCGCGGAATAATGTGAGAAAGACGGCGCGTTTGGCATCCCTCGACGTCTTCCGGGGACTTTCCATTGCGGTCAGTGTGTGTGTTTGTGCAAAGGATTCTTCTTGTGCTGAAGTCGGGTGGGTGGGGGGAGGGGAGGGAGGAGAATTTCTGTGTTTGAGGAGTGTTTTTTCCCTTCCCTCGAGAGTGGATCGTATGACGGATTTGGAGATTTTCTTTGGAGTTTTGTTGGATGTAGATAGAAGTGATGGTTCTTGCTTGCTGGCCGGCAGTTCACGCAATTGTTCCTGTAATGCGTGTCGAATTTGTGAAAGGACTCGGGGACTTCGTGATAATAACAGACAGACGGGGGCCAAATTAGACGCGTCTCTTCTTCTTTAGCCCCCCCTTTCTTCCGTCCATACTCTTGCTTTCGGACTTGTCATGCAGCAAGCATCAATAGAAAAAAAAACATTTGTCAAGCCTGAAAGTTGCATCAGTATGTCCGTTCTTGATATTTCCTCTCAGAAGGAGGACTGATTGAGAAAAAAAAGGTTTTGATTAAGTGAAACATCATGGCTCCCTGCATTGGAAGACGGCATCAGAAACTGTAATCAATCTTTCCTTAGATCTTGGATTGTTGCAGTAGATTTCTCATAATGGCTAAGGATGCTCATAGGACTGAGTGATCTTCCATGCATTGGAGAATGCCAGCATGTCTCTCTCTGGTTGGCAAGTCTACAGAAGTTTTTGCACCTGTCCCCTCAGATCAAAGAATCATTTATGTCATTCCAATACAGATAGCAAGACTAGTGAAGTTTGCTGTGGATTTTTGTTGTTGGCTGCTTTTATCATGCTGTGGAATGCTTGTTAGATAAACTGTTGCACATGAGATCTACATTTTGTGGGACTTGTTGGGGCTCCAGCAACTGTGGCATGCACATTTCACAATAAACATGAGTTTCACAGCTGAATAGTTCGATATCTGAAGAGAGTTTGCTGTGCCTGGATGATAAGAGTGCAGTGAAGAGACATATGTGTGTATGGGAAGTTGTTGAGTTGGATGTGGTTGATTTGCAGGTCATGATATTGGTGGATAATGCAGGTGGTGTGTGGCCATCTATCAACCATTCACCATGGAATGGCGTGACACTTGCTGACTTTGTGATGCCTTTCTTTCTGTTCATTGTCGGAGTTGCATTGGCACTTACATATCGGGTAAAAACATGCTGTGCCCAACCTTCTGCAAATCTAACAGAAAATTTCTCTGCTATTTTATCATGGCATTCTGCATTGCAAGAATACTGTAGGCTCAGTGAGAGCACACAATGACAAGATAACCAGAGTTCAGTGACATAATTACCATGTCATTATGGTAGTACAAATCATGCCAATATTGAGATGCGAATGGCTTTCTGGTATTATGTTTTATCACCTGTGCTTGTAGCTCTATGGTTAGCTCTTATTCCAGACCATCACATGGCATACAGAGAATACATGATAAAAAGGTGGCAACACTGAAGGCTTTTGGACGGGCAGTGAAACTCTGCATATTAGGAATAATTCTACAAGGTGGGTGTGTATGTGCCCCCCTCACCCTTGTTTCATTCTGATAGGACTTAGAAAGCAGGGATCATAAAATATGTTGTGGTTTTGAATTTAAGTGGCACTTATGCACAAGTTTTGCTCCTTCTTTGTTCATTGTAAGATGTATGAGAGATGCAGTCTTCAGTTGCAAGGGCCGACATGCAAATGCCACTATCTGGAGGTCACTGTACTGCAGGTAGTATATGATTTGTAAACATTCTCATAATGTCAGTCTGGATTTCTTCCTGTTTGGTAGAACAAGTTGGAGACAGCCTACTGAAGTTAAGAGTCATCCTGTAGTCTGACACAGTGTATATCCACCTTATTGCAAGAAATAGTACATAAACTGAAAATCTGAATTTTACAGGTGGTTACTTCCATGGTCTGAACAATTTAACATATGGCATTGATGTTCAACATATACGCTGGTGTGGGGTTTTGCAGGTGAATTTTCGAGGTCTTTGTCCTTTGTCCATGATATTTTTTTTCACTGCCTGCAGTAGAAGTCTGATGCACACTGCTGTGCTGATTGAACTAGTTGTGGTGTACTGTTCTGAAATGTCTTCGTTTCTGTTATTGAAGGGGGTCCCTATGGTTGGTTGATGGTTGCCATGGCAGAGAATAGCATTTTGCTTTCTATTGGTAGCACTCTGTGAGATATGGGCACCAAGAGGTCCTTGTCACAATATACCAGAGGGAACATTGGGAATATGCAAAGTCTACTTTGTACACTGGTTGGACCTCTGCCCTTCATGATCTGTCTTTGCTGTACAGTTATGGCCTTGCTTGATGACATTGCTTGAAACTTTGCTCCTTCGAACAGTGACTTCAATAGACACAACCAAATGGAGAGAGATAAGTGCCACAATGTGTTCAATAAGGCATCTTGTGTTCCTGTTCATAGGCACAATCAGCCCTGGTGCTCATGGTAGAGGGGCTTGACTTGTCAGGGTGGTGGCAGCGGGCATATTCATAACATATTTGGCACTTCTGTATGGCATTTATGTGCCAGATTGGGAATTTCTGCCTCCATCACTCTCCTCAAACTCCACTCTCATTCAGGCCAGCAGTGCTCTCACAGTGAGTGTGGTTGGAAAATATCTGCTTATAAAAACCTGCACTTGTCAAGGTAGCTCGGCAGGGTCACACCTTGGTCCTCACTTGTTGTCCCTAAATTTACCTTTTCCTGAGTACAAAATTGCAAGACATTGTCATTCTGAAGCAGAAGTTGGATGACCATACAGTTTCACAGCAAGTTTTTAGGTTTTAGTCACATAGAGAGCATTTGCACTAGCTGGATACTGTTGATAGCACATATAGGAGTAAGAACATTGTGACAGTAGTGGACTTCATACTTCCACGAGCACTAGCACCTGGTTTTGTAATTAATCCTTGAAAGGAAAAGACCATTGTTGGACTCTGTAGAAAAGTGATGGCCTACAACCAAATTCTCAACTGTTATGACATTGAATTGAACTTGTGAAGGTCAAATGTGGACTGAGAGGGGATACTGGACCAGCCTGTAATGTGGTTGGGTACTTGGATCGCAACCTGCTTGGCATCAATCATTTGCATCCACGGCCTGTGTACCAGCGCACTCCTGTGTGTTTTCTATGCCCTTGCAAACTCAGTTTTCTTTTTTTCCTGTCAGATGTTCCTGATCTTTGCTAGAGGGGCCTGCCAATCATGCAGTTAGCATACAATGTGCTTAAATGTAGTAGGCTTTTTCTAATTCTTAGGCTGTCTGTGGGGGACAGGATTGTAGCATGAAATCACCAGATTATGGCCCTCTTCCACCAGGTTCTCCAAACTGGTGCGGAGCACCTTTTGATCCTGAAGGCCTTCTAAGGTTGGCTCTTGGTACCTTGACACTTCACAAATTTTCTCTGGTGGTTGTTGAACTGTAGAAGGGCATCCCCTCTTTCTTAACTCCTCTTCATTGCCCATGTGACATTGCATGCATCTTTTGCTTGTTAACTTTTTATGCCACCTTGTCTTACTATCTCCTTTGCTCTTCTATTTCGAAGGATCTCTGCTCTCAAAGCTTATGCATTACCCTTCCAATGTTTGTGTATGCAGCTCACTGTCTGCAGTTGGTAGCTGTTTCATAGGCTTGCATTTCGGCCATGTTCTGGTTCATTACAAGGTTTGGCTTCCCATTTGACCTCAATCCACACCTGTACTGGGGTGCAAAAGCAGAGACCTATGACAAGATTAAGAATCCCTAAAATGGCATACTTGATAATGTACATGTTGACATGGTAACATAAGTAGCCCTGTTACATTGGCTTTAACCATCGAAGGAGAAATGAGAGCCTCTTAGATGCTTCTTCTGCAAGAGGTACAGTTGTAGAAAGTCTCAATTTAATCAAGCAAGCAATATTTGAGTTGTATGTGGCAATGTGTGATTTGTAGCATGTTGTGTGTGTAGGACCACTATTCCAGAATTCAGCACTGGTTCTGGCCTGGTCTTGGACTGTTAACTGTGGGCCTGGTACTACACCTCTTCGGTGAGTTCTTTTTTGCACATCCACCACCCTAGTACACTTATCAACTTTTCAGTAGCACACTAACTGTGAGTAGGGTCAGCAAGGTGAACTATCTGCAGAGAATTTTATCAATTGTGCAAATTCATTCTCAGTGCATTGCATAATTCTTTTTCCCACAGGTTCCTGTAAACCTGGGAATGCTTTATGGTAAGTGGGTTCCAAGGCACTAGGCTTGTGAGAATTATGTTGTCTTGCATTTCATGCCACAGTGATTGAGGTCCACCATTTGGTGCTCTAATTTCAGGAATGGAGTTAAACAAGCCACTTTACAGCTTCAGCTATGTGTGCTTCATGGGAGGTGCTGCTGGGCTGGTTTTAACTAGCTTCTATATTTTGGTTTGCTCCTTGTCCTCATTATTTCACCTTTAAATGTCAAAATGACATTCTATTTGACATGTTTAATTAATAGAGTGCAGAAATGAATGTGAAACTCTTTGATTCTTAGAAGCAGGATGCGTTGCTTTGACTGCTAAATCTTGGTTCAGTACTTGCATTTGTTGAGGTGTTATGTTCACCATCATGAAATTGGCCCAAAGCATAACTTGCAATAGAACCTAGAAGGAATGAAAGTTATGTGAGAGGTGATAACAGGCTGATGACTCCCAGGAGTTCACAATAATGTCCAGGGACATCAGAGCTACATGTTTGATAAGTTTGACAATCTACTGCAGGTGGATGTACATGGGTGGAGATTACCCACACTGCTTTTCAAGTGGATGGGCATGAATGCTCTTCTCATGTATACTCTAGTTGCATGTGGTATCCTTCCAGCTGCTCTGAAAGGTTTCTATTGGGGATCTCCTGACAATAATCTGGTATGTCTCCACTATACTTGGCATTTCCTCATAGCAAATATCTTCTGAAAGTCAAGGAGATTGCTGTGTTGCCTGCTAGAGCGAGTGAGCTCTAGTGCAAACTCACAAATTATGATTCTGGATTGAGACCCAGATTAATACTTTCTCTTTCCACATCATGTTGTGGGACTAAGTGATCAGATAGGGGGTTTTAAAGACCATGGCTGCCATGGGTGATGAGCAGGTCACCTGGATAATACAGCACGGACCATGGCACTACTTCCAAGGCCTCAAACGACATCAAACGTTTGGTGTACAATTTGGGTCTGGAGGCTAAAATTTCAGAAGCAACAAGGTGATTGTTCAACTGTTACATCTATATGTTGCTATGACTGAAAAGGTGTTCAAAGACATCTAGCTTCTGATGCTTAAAAAGGGCTGAGCTCTGGTTCAGTGTTTTTTTTTTGGCAAACTTTAGCCAAATTTTGACCTGAAAAATATGATTACAAATATAGAAGGATTCTGGTTTTCTTCCACTTTTATATCTTGTAGGTAGCCAAATCTGGCTAAAGCATCTTGTGGATGATCATCATTTCAACTACATCACAAAATTGAGAAAACAAACCCTGCTCTAGCTTCTGGGACTATTTAAGATCTTTAGTTGGAGCCCAATTGTAGGAGCCTTGAACAGCATGGGGTTTTGTAATTGAAGCCATGCATTATCAGTTCAAAGGTACAGTGTGTTTGACATAGCACAACATTCTTTTATTTATGATCACATGGTGTGATCACCCAAATAAAGAGCATCTCCACCCACAGCAGTAGAAGATGGTCTTTGTGAGCTATGTAGCATGAAGTACAGCCTTTAAATAGTGTGAAACTCAGCTTGGGCTTGGAAAATGTAGCCATTGGAAAATATATGAAACGAATTTAATGAGTCTCATATTTGTCATTGATGTTTGGAGTTAAATAATTCACAAGAAGGTGAGTTGAAATAATATAATAATTTTGACGAAATCTATTGATCATTGATGGTAGTTACAATGTTGAGTATTGAAAAGCACTTTTTGAAGATTATAATTGGTGCTTTAGAACATAATTGAAGCATTATAATTGATGAAAAAGATGAAATGAACAACTAATCTAAATCTAACGTATCTGTCCATTTACACCTTTTCACAATTACTTAAATGTGTTTCAACATGAACTATATTGCTTCATTATTCTTGTTTTTACCCAAGTCTTATATTGTGAGGATTATGGTAACTTAAGTGAGTAATGAACTGATTAAATATTTTGATTCATTATAGTCCCAACTTTACCATTTTGGCAAATTGTTTTGTAGAAATTTCAAAACATTTGCCTTTGTAGGAGTCATAGCCCCAATTTGTTTTCACATTTTGGTGAAATTTTGCACCAAACAAAATGTTGCTCCTTGTTGTGTTTAACATGAATTATGTTGGTCCAAGTGTGAATGCTTGGGTTTGTTTTGTTGCTCATGCTTGCTTGTATATGGTCAATGTGCTTGTGTTTCCTTGTATTTGTTTGTGCTTTGTATTTACTCATTGACCTAGTTGGGCCATTCTAAAAGATTGTGTTAACCCTAGAGCCTTGGTAGGCCTATATATACAATCTATAGAAAGAAAGGATTACATGATCCAACACATGTCATTATGCCATCCCGTGGAAACCTATTATGACTAGTCTTATGCGGGTATTTGAATTTATAATGAACCATTGGTTCTAGGTTTAAAATTATTTCATAATTTAAAAACCACCACCACTAGTCTTTTGGAAAAAAATTAGAACCAAAGAATCGTTCAAGTCCCAATTATTTCAACAACCTTAATGAATTGGTAGCCTAATGGTTAATTACTTGGATTTTTCAAAAAATTAAAAATCATGGTTATATATCAAAATTGGGCTTCTAATTTTTTTGAAAATCAGAATTATGATTTTAAAACATCCTAATAATCTTTGGGGGTCTATAATCTATTCTTATTTAAATAATACTTGCCCAACATTGATTATGACATGGTTGTTGGTGAACCACAATTGAATATAACCACGGTTCCAGCTTTGAAACCTTATAACATATCTTGTAAACCCTCCTATTTCCATCTAATAGTGTGAAAAAGGTTTGCTCTTATAAACTTGGCACTAGATGGTGAGGTTTTCAAATCTTTGTGAAAAGAAAAATGATTGCTCCTAGTTGGCCAGCCATAATGATTGGCCTAGGTTATGGTTTTTAATAGTTTTTGAGGTTATACTATTTCAATATGCATCTTAGGGGTGGGCCCATGGAATAATTAAACTAGATTTTGAATGTAGTAAAATATCATGAAGCTTCAAACAAAATCAATTGCTAAAGATGTCCTAAGTTATCAAATTGATACACATGCACATACGTTACAAATCCTCTATCATAATGTTCCCTACTATTTGTTGTAAAATTTTGCTTTATTGTGCAATAACTCACAAAACACTCCTTTTGAACAACTTAGTTTGTTGTCCCTTCAATCCATTGCACAACAATTTTCTTTTCAAAAGTCATTGAAGCACCAACGATCCATGAACTTGCATCAACATCACATAAAAAATGACCACATCTTTTTGTGGTACCGATGATCTTGAGGAACATTGACAACTTTTGATGTACCAATTTGAGACGATTTCAACAAATCTTATAAGTCACAATCTTACAAAAAGAAATGGATACAAGAGAATGTGGTAGTTACCAATCAGCTAATGATTAACTATTTCAAGTAGCAAACTAAAGTTTTGAAATGAAGATTTGAGAGAATATCACACGAGCTAAAAAAGCTCAAGCAAAGGAACTTTGCACTACAATTGTGAGGAGGTGTGAAGAATGCTTTTACTTGCCTTAGGAATGGAAAATGCAAGACAAGATTTGGAAGTAAGGAGATGTATTAGGTGAAATAAATTGGTAAAAATGGAAGGTAATTAGGTTTACTTGTTATGTAAACATGACATGTATGTTACTTACCTACAACACTAGTCTATGTATGAACATACATAGGAATCAATGCCACTATTGACTACTGTCTCCATGTATGATTGTAGCTTTAATGGGTAAGTACCATGGGTAATAGGGAATAGGGCTTAAGGAATGTAAGTGGTTTCCATCTAGGGAAATAAAATGTTTCATTTTAAATTTATAAAGCCACGATTTGGTAAATGGTAGTTGTACAAAATTTATTTTTTCATAAGTTTATAATGTTTAGACACAAATGTTGTGTTTAAAACATGTATGAAGCATGTAAAATAGAATGCAAAAGTTTATTGTGAATAAAAAAAACTCATCCTATTTATATATGCTTCATATGTGTTTTAGATGAGTGACATTCTTGTATAAATAATATAAACCTATGAAAAATATATATTGTCAAATTATGGCTCTTGAAATTTGTGATGTTGGTCACGTATAAGAAGGTACATAACAATGTTGTTCAGATTTTTATTAAAAAAAACCTACTAGGTAAGTTATTTTTTTGAATTGTTTTGAAATCACACACAATATCAATATTATTATCAAATTTTTAATGGATGTTAGGTAAGTTTTCAAACAATTGGTTGAGAACTTTGGTTAACCATTAGTTATAAAGTTTAGAAAAAAATAAAAATAAAAAGTAATTTTTCGAGTTTTTAAAAAATTTCCATTAATGGGGTCACAATTAGTGAATGCCACTAATAATTAAGTAGTGTTTAAAGATTAATAACGTGTTTGGATAATAATCAAGTCATCTGGGTAGGTTATTGTATTTTGAAAATTCAATATCAACTAATTATCAATATAAATGAATTTTAAAAAATTAATAACCAGCTGGTAGGTCATTAATAACTGGGTCAAAACTCAATAGCCGGTCAACAGTGCTACATGCTTGTGGATGGTTGATACATAGCTATAGGGAGAAGAAGAGAATGAAAAAGTGTTTCATGTCCTGGAATCATCCATCCTACATGGTGCTCTTGGAGGGTGCTAATTCACTCTGGTGTAAAAGAAACACGTTTAAAACTTTTACACCAGTTTTAATAGCCAGGTTTAGCCAATCGGTAACCCATCCTCCTGAATGTCATTCATCCAAGAGGAGACTAGTCAGGGATCATAATCTGATTCCTCCTGCCCCTCCACCTTTGCTTTGTGTGGGTGCAAAGAGTTGGTTAAAGGTTGCTGGAAACTGACATTGAATTTGGTGGCAAAAATGGCAGTCACTAATTGTGGCCCCAATTTGTCATATTATTTGTAGCCAGGTTTCGCCAATCAGTGAGCCCCTCTTGGATGCTATTCATCAATATGAATGAGAAGATGAATGTTTGTCATCCAAGAGGAGACTCTGGAGGGACCATAATGATCGGATTCCTCCTCCCTCTTCGCTTTGTGATTCTCTTCTTGTGGTGCTCTGAAGCGTGCGAGAGAGAGATAGAGGAGAGAGCGCGTGTGCGGAGCTGCTGTGACGGTTGCACTGTCGGAATTTCTGACGCGAATCCACAGACATTCAGGCCTTCACAGGTGTGTTTTCCCGCAGCAAAAAGAAAAAAGAAAAAAAAGCTTGCCAGGTTCATGCGGAATGCTTACAATTTATTGCAATTTCTTTGGTTTTTGTTGTTGTTTTTGTACTATGTTAGAAGAGCTTCTTGTGTAGAAAGAAACGTGCATGGAATTTTTAGTTCTGCTTTTTCTGTGAAGCGGGGAAGAGATTTTTGATGTGTGCAGAATAATACGAATTAGTGTTTCGGCTTTTCTTAAGTGACAGACAAGAGCTTTTGTGTGTGTGTGTGTGTTGTGGAGTTGTATTATGTTTGCGATCTGGTTTTTCTTTGGGTGTCGAGGGAGAAGAAGACTCCGCATTTTTCTGCGTAGAAAAATATTGTCATGAATTGTGGTTCTGATTTTCCGGGAATCGGAGAATAGCGTGTAGTGCTCTAATCGGAACTTTGAGCTTGAGAAGAAGAGCTTTGCGTACGGAAGAATGGAGTGAATCAGAGTGCATGGTTAGCACATTTATTGTTTCTCGTGCCGCGTCGATTCCTTGCTTATTGACGGCATTCTTGGATGCAATTGTGTCAGAAGCGAAGTCGAAATGCAGACGTGATTATGAGAAGGAGGAGAGCTTGAATCGGAAGCTAATCGCCATGGCCAGCGCAAGCGCCGTCTTGACCTTCGCAGACTCCAGGTTTGTCTTCCATCTCCGTTGGACTTCTTTTTAGCATAAAGTCATTTCATGTCCGCTGAGAATTCCTCTCTCTCTCTCTCTCTCTCTCTCTCTCTCTCTCTGTGCAAATGGCTTAAATCGCGTTGGCCATGGTCTATGTCAGATACATTTGTGTTGCTGGCGTTGATTGTATAGTAGAATGCTCACTGCCGATGATGTCTGCAGCATAATATCGTGCAGACAGAGAAGAGGGCTTACAGGCACTGATGAGTGGCCACATGATCGTACTACAAAACCCTTAGAGCTACTTTCTGCTCCAATGTGTGTACAGCGGTCCTGTGCAAAACTTTCAGTGGAGTTTTGCAATCTCAAAGTAGAATCAAGAATCATCCAACGAGTTCCACGGTTCAACACCAGAAATTGGAGGTGTTTAGCAGTAGATCAGGTAAGACTTCCTAGTCTCAAAGTACAGAGAAAATACCACTTCTGGTTGCTCTTCCTATTGATTATCATTCTGAAATCTGATGACAGTTTCTGCTCATATTTTATAAAAAGTTCCCTGCCTGTTCTACAACCTGGGGCTCAGTTTGATGCAGTCAGCCTTCTGAGGATCTTTGTAGACATGTTGGATCTGTAGTGTGGACCTATTGAAACCTATTAGGGTTTAGGGTTGTAATATTCATCACTCTTGTGTTTGTGAGTTAAGAGCTAAAATTCACACATCTGGTCTGCATTTACACTCATACACTGCAATAGGTGAAAGCACATGTTGTCCAGTGCTGTATATGGAAGCATAGGTGTTCATGGGTTAATTATCAATGAACTTTTCTTTGGTTATCAAGGCTTCCTCCCGGGGGTATCTGTCTTCAGGAATCACCAGGGATGTTGAATCATTGTAGGTCAATTGTCTTCTGCTGTATTGATAAGCTGCAGGCAATGCTTCTTCTGGTGTTGAAACTTACTCTGAATTTTCACTTCTGCAGGCTGTATCTTCTGTTGAGACTGCAGGTTTAGTATTCCCTCTATTTCTACCTCCAGATGTGGAGCTGCTGAAAGATCCAGCTGCACGCAACATAGCTGCCAAGATTCAGCAGCTCCCTGTCCAGGTAAAAATAAGCTGCTTTTCAGTCCTCTGTTTTTGTTTGCTTTCTGCTGGGATTAAAAAAAATCTCATATTTGTCATCACCTGGGTTTTTGTGGGAACTAGACAAGTCTTTCTGCACAGCCCATCATGACCAGCTGTGTGGAGCCCAAGGCAACAGGTACATGCCCAGCACCAGTGATGCTACTTCATGGATTTGACAGGTCAGGAGCTTGTCATGCTGGAATTTACAATCTTCTGTTATTTTTTTATTGTTTTGACTTAAACTATTAATTCAGATGCAATAGTACAGCATAATAGAGAAGCTGTGCATTCTGCTGAGAAGTGCCATGCTTCTTGAATTCCGGTTCCACAGTGTAGTCACTTCTGTCTTACTTAGAAACCATTGGCATTTGCAGCTCAGTACTGGAATGGCGTTACACATATCCCTTGCTAGAGGACTCAGGGGTTGAGAGCTGGGCAATTGATATTCTTGGCTGGGGTTTTTCCAATGCTGGCAAGCACTTGAGCCAACTTCCTTTTGGTTGTTTAATATCTTCACACAAAATGCCCACCTGATGCCTTTATAGGATAATCTGAATTTGTTAAAGATTGCATACACATGTATAGTAGATGAATAGATATTGATTGATTACACATTGGGCTCAAGTGTTTGATAACACATATCTTTTGGTGGAGAAAGTTGAGCTTGAATGATGATTCTATTGACTTTTTTGATTAGCTATGTCTCTTGAGTGATAGCCAACATCATGTCAACTGCATCTTCCTGTTGTTTTATGGAAATGCAACAGAATCCAGGATGCAGATTTTTCTATAATTTCTTGCCCAAAAGTTTTGTCAGATCACTTATCTCCACCCATGGTCAAGAGGTGATAAAGTCAGCAGGAAGTAATGGCAGCTAGTCATTGCTATTCCTGATGAAGGTGATGGTCTGATACCTTGTGAGTGACACAAACAAGGCTATGACTCCACTCATTCTTGTTGCATGCAAAATAGAAATTTACTGTTGAATGGAGTGTCATTGTCCCCCTGTATGTTTCTTTCTTGAAACATGGCCTGGTTTGGACTGTTTGCAGAGGGTGTGAAGTCTTATGGGGTGGCAGCAAAGCGAGAACATCTGTATGAGGTGATTATTGCCAACTTATCCTGACATAGTGAGGCAATGTGGCAAGACGGCAGACTTGAGCAAAACCCATATCAATACAGTTTCTGGTTGTGAAATCTCCAATTTTATGGGGGTGAATTGTACATTGGTTCTTGCTTGAAAATTCCTGATATTCGTTTGTGTACACAGTTCTGGAAAGCCTATGTGAAAAGGCCTATGATATTAGTGGGACCAAGCCTGGGGGGAGCAGTTGCCATTGATTTTGCACTTGCACATCCTGACGCTGTAAGTGACTTTTCTCCCTGATCTTGCCACATTTCTTCACTTGGCCCCACACATGGTATTGTATTGCATGGAAGTATTGTAAATCTCATGAAAGAGAGTGCAGATTGCAAAACTGGTGCTTGTTAATGCACAAGCCTACACCGAAGGCGTGGGTGAAATGGCAACTTTGCCCAAGTTATTGGCCTATATGGGGGTATGTATCTAAACTCTGGCCTTGCTTTTCAGTTCCAAGTCTGAAGTCTGATTTGGTATTCTGGATCTGTCATCTTCACTGTCTTTCATGACAAAGCAAGGTGCATAGAAGGTGATGCAAGCCCTTACCTCAGGTCTTTTCATATTTTTCATTTTTTTGGTTGCTGGATGTTGATGTGAGACACTTGATGGCCAGGTGTCAGTCCTTAAGAGTGTGCCAGTACGATTTTATGCCAATACCTTGATCTTTACTGGTGCAACCTACTCTTTTCTGCTCGATGCTATGAGGGTAATTCCATTCCTTTCCATTTTCTGTATTAAGCACAATGATTTGGAATTACTCTTTTTATTTATTGGAGTCTGTTGTAGTTTTTGAACAAATGATCTACAGATTGTACTCATAAGACTCTGTGTGGTACAGTCCTGTGGCTGTAATGTCCAATGACCAGTAATGTCAGGTTGCTGGGACAGGTGGGGCGATTGCACACTCTGATGCCAGGCTGGGCTGATGCAACTGTCAGCTTTATGCTTAGTGGAGGTTATAATGTTGCAGCATCCATTTCACAGGTAGGCATCTGGAATGCAGCAATAATGTTTAAACTTCTCTGTTTGGTTATAGACAACTGTTCTTGTCTTTCATTTGTGAACATGCATAAGGTCAGAGCAAATATTCATCAGCTATCAGGAACCTTCTCATCTTTCATTTGAGTACAGCCATATAAAAAGTAGTCACAATCCATGTGCAGGTTCAGCAAGAAACATTGGTGATATGGGGGGAACAGGACAAGATTGTGTCCAGGACATTTGCAGAGGTGAGACTCAGAGAGACTCAGGTAGCAAGGAAATTGTCTTACGATTTTCTGAATTCATTCCTGGTTGCATATGTACACATAGCATTTGGATTGTTAACCTGATCAGTGTTTAAATTAACAAAGATTTTGACTTCTTTTCTGTGGACCAGAAATTGGTTGGTGATATAGCAAATGCGAAGTTGGAGTACATCAAGGACTGTGGTCATATTCCGCATGTTGAAAAGCCAAGCATATTTGCAGCATTGTTGGCTGAATTTGTATCACAGCATCACTGATCTACTGATTAGCAGCAAATTCTCTGCTTCTGTTGCTTCAAATGACTAATATCTTGAGCATCTGCAAATCAGCAAGAAATGTGTCTCTACAGATTTCAAGCATTACCATTTCTCGGGAGGCACATACTGTGGACAGTAAACCCTAACCCATTTTCAAGAAGCAAAACCTTCCACGGACCTTGATCTTTCCGGCCATATGGAAGGTACAAGGCTTTTGCTTGAAGAAACTGGAATCAGGAACCATAACCTCCCCAGCCCCCTCAATGTTTGAGCAATGAGTACACCAATACAAAGAAGTACCATGAACAGTCTACCAAATGTGCCCTGAACCTCTGGATTGCTTTTGCAATTCAATTTGATGGTTTTAGAGATCACTTCAAAGCATTTTTGGTTAAAAATTGATGATATGGAAGGTGAATCCAGATTGTTTGGTTTACCTGTATGCTCAGAAAAGAGATTTATTTTCTTCTCCATTTACCCACTTACTTCTTTTTTGACTGGCCTGGCAAAGTGCGTTCAGGCTTTATTATACTTTGATGAGAAACTCCAGCTAAAGCTTCAAACTTGCAATTTAGTCCTACATATTGATAGATCAGCCTGACACACATTTTTGGACAGCCATTTAACACATGTACAGTTGGGAATGTGCAGAACTCCTCTCCGTAGGAGTTGCACTTTCTGGTTCACTGGTGCACCCAACAACAAATTATGTGACCATAACAATCTGCCCAATTGGTGGAAGATCTGAAATGGGTGAGTCTTTGGGGTGTCTTTTGTTTGAGCCCACAAGGGTTGGTTTCATGATGGCAAATTATGACAGTAAAACAACCTCATGACAATGCTTAACAAAGAGTTTCCACTCAGCTTTATGTCATGTAGTGAGGGTAGAGTTGTCCTGCCTTGGCATACTAGACTCTTATTCAGAGCATTAAACAACTTTTGAACTTTTTGCAACCCAAGTGTCATGATGCAGTTCAGTGGTAAGACCATGCATGTCCTTGGGAATGGCCCTAAAGCACTGGGATGTCTGCTGATATCCAAGTTCCAGTGTCCTGGTATTTACTGAATTTATGGAGATTCCCGATGCAGCATCTTTCAGCAGTCCCTGAGAATCCAAGTGAGGAAGGTCAAGTATCTTGCAAAAATACTTCCAAGAGCTAAAACGATCAAAGGAATTTTTATGACAATGGGTGCATCATGACATTGTAAAATGTCTTGCTTGAATGAATTTGTTGGTGCTAAAAAGGTTTAGAAAAGTAAATGAAATGAATGATAAGAAGCAAAGAAGACAGACATTTCCCAAATAAAAAACAAATTTCAAGAGGATTACAACTTTTGACAGTGGCAGCAAATTGAGTTACTTTTTAATGACCTATTCCAATGCAACAGATGGGATTAGGCTTAAAGCAAAAAAACTCAGACTAAAAATGTAATTGGAGTTCATGACTGAAACCTATATTTGTACAACACCAACTTTGTTCTTACTAACCAGCAACATGCACACACCTTTGCTGACAGACTGAGTTAGAAAAAAGGTGACCATTGTACTTATATAAATATTATCATCAGAATTGCTTTTGCAGCAAGAGCTCAGTTTACAGTACGGTAGGAATGTCTGCAAGGGGTTCAATCTTACCTGGTCGCAGCCATGTGAGTACTGCTTCAAATGCTCTTTCAACACAGTAAGTCCATTCTGATCTCTGGAGGTGGCAGCCATGCCGGAGGATTGAGTTCATTCTCCTTGCAGGTCTAGGGCTTGACTCTTTCCCTAGGACAAGGCTTTTGAGCTACCATGCTAGCTCACCCATGTACATGAATCTAGCTGATTCAAACCTGATTGATATGTTGTTATGGGTCCTCTGGCTCATAGCCACCATCTGGCTCTTTTCTTGTTGCTTCAGCTTATGCAACAGTGGGATCTTAAAAAGAAGATAAGACATGCAAATATGACAAGAGATATCAGGGTGAAAAAAGCTACTATTTGCTGCATCCTAACCTGCAAGAGATATAATGCACTCTGAGGATTCAGGGCTCTAACAAAATATGAAGGGAGGGACCACATGGATGGATGGAGCCATGAAAAACTTTGGATTTATTTTATTTGTTTGGCTGGGATTCAGTTGTAGCCATTTTCTGGCCTTTTTTCCCCCTCCTGCATATCAGTATGTTTCATACGTTTCTTCTAATTTTCAGGGTATGTTTGCAGGTCTTGAGACTTGTGATTTAAACATTGAATTCACTGACTTATGGGTTTTCTTGAGCCTGATGACTTGTGAAGGAATTCCCAAGTTGAGGAGGGCATAATAGGAGCTGAAGACAAAATCAGCTTCTCCTTTGGGTTATCATGCACTAGGTTAGTGGCATTTGCTTCCTTCCTTGATATCATTGCTTGCTCCTTGAAGTAGGCAGCCGGGAGGAGTCTCTGATCAAAAAAATTAAATTTAATGAATTTCTAGGGAGAGTTTTTTGCTGCAAAAGAAAGTATCCAACCTGCTACGAGAAAAGTTCACCAAACAAAATGGTAACTTGAAATTATGATGAGAGAAAATTTTAGCAAGAACCAATTCAATAATGTCAGTTGAATTGTTGACATATACACAGAACTTGTAGTCTGGTTAATCTAATGGTCAAATGGATAGATCTCCATTGATGATGGGATTGGAGTCATCAGTGTGGATGATGACAATCTTGACGTCATCAATGGTAGCATGTGCTTGGGAGCAAGAGAGTGAAAGGGAAAATACCCCTTCCGTTGTAAGTTTTGGGAGGGAATCATGACTTGGATGTGTCATGATGGTTCCTTTTCTGCAAGAAGAAATATTATGTATGGTGGTGACTAAACAAAAGTCATCATCAGAAAAACTGAGCAGGAGATGCACAAGAAGGTCACGTGATTTGACCTTTGTTTCTGTAGTCTGGAATGAGAACAAATGGCTCATTGCTTAATGGGCTCTGCCCCCTTAATGGCAAGTTTAACCCAGCAACAGTTAAAATAGGAAATTTCCATGAAATTCCAGAAAAAAGTGGGACCAAATGAAATTTTGTATCTCCTTCACCAAAGCTCTCCCTTAGGGTCAGAGCCAACAAAGGAATCAAACTATGCTTGCCAATGGTATGTCCATGAACTTGTGAACATCAAAACAACCTGTCTTTGTGACATCAATTGAGAACAAGACTTAATTTACTGGATAAGAAAATTCCAATTTGTGGGTGGGTAGTATGAATGTGAAAACATTGAAGGCCTGGGTTGTTTCCTTGTTTTATAGGTTGGGTTGAGAGAACAAGTACAGAGTGAAAGAGACCATGGAAGCAGTCAAGGCAAAAGCAAAGGAGTGAAAGTGCACAGGTATATGATTACGTGCTGACTTTTGAAATCCCCCACCTCTCCAATAATGGGTTGTTTCCTTTTAGCTATATTTATCAATTTGCTAATGTTGGGATTTGAATAAAATAGTCAGGAAGCCTGGCTGAAGAGGAGGAGTTTTGAAAGGTCAAGACTCCATCTCCAAAAAGTGCACAAAACAACCCATTTATTCAGCCAAGAGACGTTGAACACTGATTGTCAGCCATGAGAGGTTAAATTTTTATTGGCTCTCCCTATTAGGGGAGAGACTATGGAAAGAGGTAGTTTTTCATTTGGTCCCACATTTTGAGGAATGTTCAACACCACGTGAACAGAACCATGAGTCGCTTATTTGGGCAACTTCATGGACCATTTCCCTATTTTAACTGTTGTTGGTTTGAACTTCTTGCTCCAGCAAGGAGCAGAGCCATTACAAGATGAGCCAGTTGTTTGGAATTGGAAGGGGATATCTGGATTTTTTAGTGATAGGTTGAAAAGAGCATCTAATAAATTGCCATGCAGCCTGCAGTGGCCTGCCAAAAAAGGACTTTAGTGGCACTCCAAAAAGGATTTATGGAGTTCCAAAAGCAGAAAAAGTATGCACAGATCTGACTGGCGTACCTGTTTCTTGCTTACCCAACCAAAGCATAATAGGTTACTTTTGCATATTTTAGCTGTATCTGACCAGTTCGCGAGGGTGGTTGGTGGTTGCAGGTTTATGCAGCGGCTGTCTATGAATGGTATCATGATTCATCATGTGGGAGGTAAAGTTACTCGTGCACTCCACAAGAAACATAAGTGCACAAGATACATGCTCTGAGAGATACACAGCATTCTCACGCATCTATTGCAGCATTGACATTGCTATATTAGCCCTCCAATTAACTTGGTTAACTTGTGGTTGACTCCAGGATGGAAGGCTCCCAACTTGTGGTTGACACCAGGATTGAAGGCCCTCCCAGCTTCAGTGACAAGGTTAGATACCAAATCAATACTCTTTGGCTTTGAGTCAAATATTCTTGCTTCACCAACAAGATACAAGTATGTCTGGGAAGTTGGAATTTGTCACGAAAGAAAATCTGTCTACCTTTTGGTAAACTGACTTTATTGGGCGCATGTATCTGGTGTCACCCAATAATCACTCATCCAACATGAACAGTGTAAATTGGAGATATATTTACCCATTAACCTTCCTTCGCACTTTTGATCTCCTTTTAAGCTCCAGTGGAACCTCCCCCCACTAGTATGCTGTGGGATTGTTACTTTGAAAACTTGTTGCAACCTGAGGTGAAAGTAAAGATCCCTAAGACTCCTTTTTTATTATTGGAAATACTGTGGATTTGGTGATTGCAAGAGTAATGATATGTTGCACCTTGCATTTGAACTTTGAAACCATGTTGTCTTGTCCAAGGTTTTGCTGAGAATCTTCGGTCTCCTTGTTCTCCTCAGTACTTTTTTTCCAACTTAAGAGAACCCGCGTCTTGGTTGGTTCCAAATCCAGATCTGGTATCTGATTCCAGATTTTGATGCAACTTCTATTCAATTTCTAAAATTTGTTCTTCACATTCCTGACTCTTGGGTTTTGTGTTCGTCACAAAAAAATCAAATCTGTTCCAGTTCCTCTTGCTTACACCCATCTCCAGATTGGAGATTGTGTAAGATATCAGTGTTGTACAAACAATTTAAAAATGATCACCTAATTAAGGAGTGTAACCTACTTGCAATATTTAAAAAGTAAATACATACTTGCCTAGAGAACCACAAACTGCAATGCTTAGGCGTTGCTTGTGTAACAACAGCCTAAAAACAGGAACCTGCATCAACCATGTATTCAAAGTTCAAACCGGTGTTGGTAAGGTACCGACCAGGCTGGTATGACCTGAGGCAACAGCTGCCTTGTACCATTACCTGCCTAGTAGGACTTAAGGTAATACCAATTTAACATCGGGGTTATATGGATCTCAACATCAAGTATATACCTGCCAGATACCAACTACCAACCAAAACTCAGCCTTGGACCCTCCTGGTATGAAAAAATCTGATACCAGCACCAGTTGGTATGTTCAAAAGTTGATACCTGCCCAGCACTAGTGCAAGTTATGGTTCTGTTCAGGTTTCAGCAAGATGATAGATTCAAGGTCGGTTTCTAGTTCCAGGTCCAGCAGAAATTGGTCATGGATGTTCCAGTTGTTCCATGTGCAGGACCCATGATCCAGACCAGACGTGAAACTGGCCCAGAACTGGGAACTGGCCCAACACTCATTTCAACTCTCAACCAGTGTTAAACCGTAAACTGGTATCTACTTTTGAACAGACCAGTCTGGTCCTGGTATGGGGTATTTCTTCAAAACTTTGACACCAGCCTGGTTGCGGTATTGGGTCCTCTTGTACCAGTCTGGTCCTGGTATTGGTTCAAAAGACTGACTTTTATCTAGTATAAGGAAGGTATAAACCTGGTATTGAACTTGGTATAAAACTGGTATATATACCTGGCCTTACCTCAAGTCCCTACCAAGGTGGCACTCGTACTAGTCTAGTAGGGTCCTTGATACAGTGTTGATACCAGGCGCAAGCCTACACAGGCGTCCAAGACTGGTTTCAACTTTCAACCATCACTACAACATTATAATAAGTGAAAGGCAGAATGTACACACTTGCATTTGTGTTGAGATTTGTGACGGGGAGCTCCGTGCAAAATTCCACACAGTCTACACTTATGGGCATTCATGTCTCTCCTCAGTCTAATCATTAATCTTCAAGTGGCTGACAGAATAGCCAGTACAAACTGAGCAAAGGCTTATAAGAAGGAAGATTGTTGGTCACAGGTGACTTGTAATGTTTGTGGTCACTCATGAGACCCAGGAGTACCTGCTACTTGCATGAAGGATAACTGAATCCTGTGCAACTTTACTGAAATTCCCAAGTGTAAGAACCCTGAAAAGCAAATTCAAATCCCTAAGAATCTGGGCAAAATGGGAAGGTGCTCAGAGGGGGTCTGATGACTGTACCCAAAAAGCAAACAAACCAGAAAGTAACAGATCAGATGTTGGGGACTCAGGAGTCGAGAGTCAGGACTCCAGAGTTTTCCTTTCAGGCAAAAGTAAAATCAAAAAATGAATGGAAAACAAAACAAGTGGTTTTTTTGGAATTATGAATCACATTAGATTTTAATATTAAGTTCAAGAAGGTAGCCAAATTTATAGATGGATGCTTAAATTCTCTTCACTTCATTCATTGCTTATAGCCAGATTTAGCTATAAAGGATCTTCTTATGAATAATCACCACTTTGTCAGTGACTTGAGTGGGCTTTTTTCTGGCTAAATCTAGCCAGTTGGTTTTCTTTTCCGAAAATGGTTCAAAGTAAAAAAATTTGAGTTTTCTAGTTTCCAAATTTCAATTTTAAAAAAATTCAGATTTCTCTATTGGGTTCAAGCATATTGCCAAAAATGTTAAGGATGCTTAAACTTTTTCTTTCATATCCTGTTTATAACCAAATTTGGGTAAACTGTCTTATAGATGATCAGCACTTCAGCTCATCACAATATTTTTAAGGAAAAAAACGCTGCTTTAACTACATTAAAAAAAAAATCCTAATACACTGCTTCATTCTCATTAGCTAGGGGACTGTGTTTTCTTGTTCACCCACCATTCTTCCCTCATGGTCAGTGTTTCTTTTTTTGTCAATTTTGTGATGTAGCCAAAATGGTGATTAACTACGAGAATATCTTGCCAAATTTGGTCACAAGCTAAATATGAAAGTAAAATTTGTTAAATGTCCTCCTTTTGTTTGGCTACCCTAATTAAACCATGTATAGAAACCTGAAAAGAATTCTTAAATTTTGATCAAAATCTGGCTACTGAAAAATCTCAAAAAACACTTCATTTTTGATCTTGTAATTTTCAATATAGCTTTTCTGGCTCTATATAGCCAGCAAGAAAAAGGCTGCCAGTAATAGTGCACTGGTGGCTGGTAGTTCACTTTGGTGGCACTTTTGAGGAATCAGGATACTTCCTTGTGGGGAGAAGAGAGAACGGTTTCAAGTCCCAACCACAATAATCACACCATAGTTATAGGCATTATATTAGAAAACCAAAGAGAGCACAGTGTTGAAGATGATGGGTTGGGTTGCTGATCCTTCCCAAGCCATTGGTCGAGTGATTAAGTACATCCTTGCACTGTAATTAGTTACAGGGTTTCTGTACGCTTTCTCAATGCTCGTTTGTTCTTCATCATGATGGCAGTCAGCAGCTCAAAATTTGATTCTCAAAGATTTTGTTCTGGATGCGTGTTAGATATTTCTGCATGAAGGTTGGAAAGTCATTAACCATTACTTTCTTAGCAAATCAGAGCTTGCCGTGTGCTTATCAAGGCAAGTATCAAATTGAAAGGTTGTTCCATTCTGAATCTACAATGTCAGGCATTTACAATATTGCTTTATAAGTTAGTAGGCTTCATGAATAACAGTTCTAAGTTTGGACTTCAGTCAATCCGTTGATAAAAGTCCGTGGATATCACTGAATTCAAAAGAACACAAAACAATGACAACCAGAACTTGTGTTAAAATGTTTTTTGAGGACCTGGGATGGTGGGCACTGGGATCCAGTGTTTTTCTTCTGGCCAAAATTTGCCCTCAAATAAAAGGAATATTTTGTCACAAATTCCATGTCTAAGGGCGATAATGCAAGAAAAGAACTGGCAAGGAATCTGATGAAGTGTGAGAACCTTGGAATCCACCCTCTGCTCCACCTCAAGAAGACTCCTCATTCTAGTATCACACTCATCTTCAGGCCTTACCTACAACAAGAAGGTCAACAAATATTTTTTGGGGAGAGGGGGGACTTTGCCACATTTGGACACACTTTATAGTATTAATGAAGTTTTTAACATCAGTTTGAAGAGTTTTGACAGTTTAGTTTTCTATAAACATTTTGCCAATTGAAGCTAAATCTTTGTTCGGGATGATCACCAGCAATGTTACTTCAGAAAACTGAAAAAAAACACATTGAGAGTTGGGACAAGAAGATTACTAATTACTGGGTTCACAAAAAATGATTTTACATGCAAACTCCAATAAAATGTAAAAGAGTTTTCCCTATTACCATACCTACAACTGATGTTTGGCACATAATAATTCACAAAAGGTCTAGCAAAAAAAACGAAGAAAGCTTTATTGATATTTGTTGAAATTGTTGAAAATTGAAGATCATTGGGTTATTATTACATGTGCATAACACAAGATGTATCTTGCATACTTATTCCTCAACTGTTGAAATTCTGAAAAATTCAATTTGAAATTGCCTAACCTCATTTTCTAAAATAAATGAATATTCGACAAAGAAGTGCTGAACATCAGTCGTAAGTACAGTATCTAGAACTCAATCATTTGTGCTTTATTTCAATTTGGTTGTCTAATCATTTATATCAAAATTCAATCACAAATCGCCATTCCCCATCATTTTTTTTATCATTAGTCTTTTTAATAGCATGGTTTCTAGGATTTAGAATATTTTGTTTACAGTTAGCAATCTTGCATATTTAGTTTCAGTTGTGTTTTCACATGGTGAGAATTGACACTCTGTATCAAATACTGTGTGCTTTTGGAGCAATTAGTTTTTTATCCATTGCAAAATCTTCTAAAGGTGCATTCACACACAATGTTAAGTCGGGTTTAAGTGAAGATCTAGGTGGCATCTTAGGTGGTACCCAATGTTAAATGGGTGATTGTTTAATATTAAGTGGATGTTAACATAAAATCTTCATGGTAAAGAGGTTTAGGTTCTAAATGACTAGCTTGTTGTTAGGGGACTTTCTACTAGAGTCCTTAACACCAAGTGTGATGCACCCTAAGTGAGGTATGTTCCCACAAAGCAAATTAAGAGAGAGTTTCTGTTTCATTTAACTAGTTATGATGCTCTGTGTTTCCAATTTCATGATTCTTTTCCAACTCATCATATCTTTAAATGACATCAGCTTATTTTTAATGAGGCCATCATTTTGGCTATTTAGCAATGGGATCAGGCACTTGTAGTCTTGTCAGAGGTTTTTAAGTTTTTGGTTCACATTGATTCTTTTTAATTGTTTTGGACCATTGTTTAATATGTGAAGTTGGTTCATGATGTTTGTGCCACCTTTGATTCCTGCTTGGTCCTTTCTATGTTAATAACTCATTGATAAAAGATTGGATAGGCTTCAAAAATGAAGTTATCCTTTAAATCACCTTCCTTTTCGGTGGTTTTTTTTTCCTCCCTCAACCTTTCATGGAGCACCAAATGTTGTTATATGCAAAAAGAGAACTTTATGATAAAATTGGATGTCAAATATTGATAGTCTTTCATTTATTGCACATGACTTTTCAAAATTTTGGCTTTAGTTACCCTACCTCAAGGGCTGCTTTGGCCAAAAAAACTTTTTGGCAAGTGCCTAATTATTTGGTTTCAACAAGAAAAAAAATCCTAATTTTTTCAACAATTACAAGTGAAAGTGCTTCAGTTGTACACTAATCACTTGAATTAAAAACAACAGGTCTTTGAGTTTAAAATAATTTTAAAAATCAAAACCAACAATTATACACAAAATCAAATACCCACTCAACACAGGGGTTGCTACAACAGAAGGGTTCTTGTGCAATTATTAATTGGCCAAAACAATGATCACCTAGGAAACCATCCATCCCTTACTAGTTCTTTCATGAAAATTATCACTTCTTTGAGGTTTTTGAAGAAAAATAAAACTCACAATTTTTTTATGTTTGAGGAAATCAAAGTAGACAATTTTTCAATTCTCATACAATTAAAAAATTGAAATCAATGATTATCTTCAAAGCCAAATACATGTCTAACACTAGAATAGACCCCTAGTAGACAACAACAAAACAACAAATAATTTTTATGCAGCCCCTTACTATCCTTCGATGATCAGCAACTAGAAGATTGACTAGAAAATTATGCTTGGTGACAACAAAAAAAAGGTTATGTATTGCCATAAGAAAGTGGGGGAGGAAGGGCAAGGCTGAGGGGCCATATGTGTGTGTATTATAAAAATTTGAATCCTAAAAATCTTTTAAGGATCTAAAGATTTGCACCACAGTATCAGCCATCTACAATGGTTTGGTTTGCCTAAAACTTTTCTGTTGTATTCCCATGGGTCCTGAAAATGTTGCATAAAAAAAGAAAAAAGTTGTGAGAGGCTGAAATTAAAATCAAATGTTGAAGTTGCTGGCAACAAAGAAAAACCACAAACTCTGTGCAAAACTAGTTTTATCACCAACATGTAATTTCAGACTTCATGCAAGGTCAGTCTACCTTTTTAATAACTAAATTTCATCTTGCATTATACCCAAACAGGTTGGGTTGCTAGTTGCTACTACCGTTTTCTTTCATTATTTTACATAAAACTTCAATATATGAAATGTTGACATCATACCTTATCATAAGTGATTAATTATTCACATTAAGAATAGAATTTTTTGTTTGCCTTCACAAACCAGGTCTTATGATTTTTAAATTCCTCGCTTACTTATGATTCCATATATGACATATATACTTAAGGGCTAAAAACTCTCAGTTCTGAATCCTCGGCAGTGCTTTTCAAGCAATAGATACAAAGGAGCTATTCCCTCTTTAAATTATTGAGGTAGGACTTGAGTCCTTCATGTTTTCCATTACTTTTCTTTCTTCTTGTTGTGTCTGTCCTGCTTGCAAATAAAGTTGTCCAGATTTTACATCAATTGTTTCCCGATTCAAGCATGTTGGAGTGATTTTTAGCCTGGTACTAAAAATTCCAGTGACTTGGTTTAAAGGAATCGAGGTACGAAGGGTGCTGCAATGTGCTTGTTCCCATTAATCTCATGCAGTTTCATATGAGTGCAAAGAGGATGAGAAAACAGAAAACCATGGCACATGAGAATATGTTTTGGTGAGACAAGTGAAAATAAGTACCCTGTAATGAATTATGGCCCGTAGAATGAACAGCACCCACCAATGCACCAATTGGCCGTTCTCTCCATAGGATGGGCTGCATTTCTTTCATCTGACTCCTGACCCTGTCTTAACCAACATTGTATCACAGTCCACCTTTAATGGCTTCTAACCTTTTGACCTTTTTTGTTTAGGCGGTTTCTTTCTCAACCCTTACCACCATACTTCTTTCCTATCTAGGTACTCTATTGACCTAACTATCTCTATTTCTTAACAAAAGCTCTCTCTATTCCTGGCTATATCTTTTTTTCCTCATAAAGCCTTTATCTATTCTTGGCTGAACTTTTATCCCTTGAATAAAAATCTCTCTGCTTCTTGGTTAAACTTTTATATCTGGACAAAACATTTATATTTTTTTGGCTAAACCTACACCTTTTGGAAAAAAATTCATTTTTTTCTTAGTTAAACCTTTATCTCTTGAGAAAACCTCTAAACCTTTAGCTCTTTACAAAACTTCTATCTTTTCCTAGTTAAAACTTTATTTCTTAACAAAACTTTTCTATTTCTTAGCTAAAACCCTACCTCTCAACAAAACTTACCTACTCACTCATCATAATATCAACCTAGCACTTGTACACTATTGATTTTAATTGATGAAGTTATAACATAAAATGCAAGTGTTGCAAGAAAACCCACTGATGATTATTATAATCATATTCAAACTTTTGATGATGATAAATGTTTGCCGTAAATGCAAACAATCAACTTTACATCAATTCTATAACTTTTCCTCCATTTTGGGCTATTTAATGCATGGTGGATTTAATTTTGTCAATGTAATTTGATTTAGCGATAGGCAATAAATTTAACAATTTGATATACATATTCTAATGATGTACTTAAGCAATAAGGTTTCCATTTCAAAGTGTTATTAATAGAATGGTATGGAAGTTTTCAAGCTTGTCTTTTTTCACAAATTCTGAATTCTAAATGGGCATTTAGATTTTTCCACCCATGAAAGTTAGTTCAAAATGTTTGAAGGTCACTGTGGTTGATGATGTGGTTGAATTTTTTCATTGAATTATTGTTTTTATTTGTTGTACATCTATATGTATGAGATTGAGTGCATTCTTTTCTAAGTGCTGGATTTCAAAATTTTGTCCAAGGTAAAAATTGAGACGTTGAAACACAAAATGAAGGTCCTTTGTAAGAAGAAGAATGTGTTGGGTTCCCGGAAGGAGTGTGAAGGCGGAATGCCATGGTGCAAGTTGAAATGGAGTCTCTTGACATGGAGGCTCAAGACCATTCTGGAAATGTGAAGAATCCTCCTATGAGAGAGTTGTTAATGGTGATAGAGTGTTTGAAATCTTTGTTGTGTGCATGAAGTTGACTTTAGAGGAGTCAATGTCTTTTTTGCCACAACCTTTTTTGGTTTGCAAAGCTATTAATGTTGTGAGAGGTGTGGATTTTTCAAAGGATATTCTAGAATTTGGAATGTTCTCTAGAATCAATAAGGGCTTGAAGAATCTTGAAACTATAATCAAGGTTGAAGTGAGTGCACAAATTGAATATTTGGGTGCTCCTTTGGGAAATGATTATTTTTATATGTTATGTTAATCTTACACCAAATCATTATTTAAAAATTGTTAGAAGTAAGATCGGTTGCATGTTTCCACAAGTTATTCAATATTTCCAATTGTAGATGAGAAATATTAAATGGAAAGGATTGCATTATTTAGTGGGGCTATAAAGGATGTGGATTCTTTAGTAAAATTACAATATATGGATGATGAAATTGAATTGCCTTCATCTTTAGTTCTTGTTGTTAGTTCATGTTCTCCTAATATGAATTATCTTCGTACTATATTAGACTTGAATGGAGTTCTCATGGCTACAAGCTTTGAAATAGTTTGCAAGATGGGGGTTTGCAGCCAAAATCAAAATTCTCCTATTTTATTTTGAACTTTTGTGTTGAAGCCTAAGTTGAAAGAATTCCTAGAAAGGTGTATGGTGTAATTCATTGTGTACATATGGTTTGTAACCCAACATCACAACATCAATAATTATTTGGATTTGATCCAACAAAAAACTGGAATTATTATTGCTCCTTCTAAGATATTTGGTCAAAAATCTTACACAAAAAATGTTCAATTTTTTTTTCTAATCCTAATAAACTAATTTTCCACAAAAATTTGAACGTTTTCTTCCTAAATATCCTAATTTTTTCCTTAATAATAAATCACTTGTTAATGATACTCCATATAAAAATCTACTTAACGGGCCATTTAATGTGATTTTTGTTGAGACATTTGAAAGGTTTGGTAGAGATGATAATTATTTGGTGTGAACTATTCATTTTGTAGAACTTGGTGTTCTCACTTTTGTAAAGGAAAACCCTTTTGGTAGCATAAAACATATTAGTTTGAATGATCCGCAATACAAAACATTATTTCAAAGTTGTAATAGTAGATGTGATTTTTCATATTGTACAATTGCAAAGATGAAAATGAAAAATAAAATCTAGACAATTTTTTAATTTCATTCACAAATTTAGGTAGTTGTATGAAAATTGTTTAAAAAATATGTAGCATTCCAAGTTATTACATTACATATTGGTATGATCCCACAAGTTCAATGGAAAGACCCCTCTATGTTAAATGGTTACCTATTGGGAAAAACTAGCCTATGGGAAGGACTACCTTATGGAAAAGAAGACCAAATGTTGTTCATTGATGATGAGCCAAACAAGACTTTTCAAAATTCAAAATGCAGTTATTGAACATTTTAAAGACATAAGTTGTCAAAGAATAAGGTCCAATGGTTAAACCTTGCACCTTGGTTATGGCTAGCATTGATTGGATTACCTTTTACAAGTACACTTGGAATGCATTTTGAAATCATTGCCAAATCTTTTAAGCCATGTTTGAATTCATCTTTCCCACATTATTCTTGGTTTATGCAATACATGAAAAACAATAATGGGGATTGCAAAAGAACTCAACTTCCTTTAGGTATGATCCATGTTGAAAATTGTTCATGTGGTTTCATCTTATATTTAATTATAGGATTCATGTATTGACTTTTGTTTACAATGGGTTTATAATTTAGTTTGTAAATAGCCTAACAATGTTTGCAACGTTGAAAGGCAAA